>Ga0247609_10001959_pt1 | contig 22881 bp, 20 predicted proteins | sample 172DNAGHGlowgp2_FD_193487 | JGI IMG/M metagenome (GOLD analysis project Ga0247609, IMG submission 193487) | Sheep rumen microbial communities from Palmerston North, Manawatu-Wanganui, New Zealand - 1728 DNA GHGlow gp2 | ecosystem: Host-associated > Mammals > Digestive system > Stomach > Rumen ...
CGCCCTCTTTTTGCACCCGGGAAGGCGTTCTGGCGGGGTTCAGGTGCAAAACCACCCCTTTTTGCACCCGGGGAGGCTTTCTGGCGGGGTTCAGGTGCAAAACCACCCCCTTTTTGCACCCGGGAAGGCGTTCTGGCGGGGTTCAGGTGCAAAAACACCCCCTTTTTGCACCTGGGGAGACGTTCTAGTGGGGTTCAGGTGCAAAAACACCCCCTTTTTGCACCCGGGAAGGCGTTCTGGCGGGGTCCGGGTGCAAAAACACCCCCTTTTTGCACCCGGGGAGGCGTTCTGGCGGGGTTCAGGTGCAAAACCACCCCATTTTTGCACCCGGGGAGGCGTTCTGGCGGGGTTCAGGTGCAAAACCACCCCATTTTTGCACCCGGGAAGGCGTTGGGACGGGGCTCGAGGGCAAAAACCGGGGATAGAAGGCTTGGGGTGGCGGTTCGAAACCCTTTGAAACGTTTTTCGAAACCCGAAGTGTTTCGTATGCGAAAAATCACTAACTTTGCATAGATAACACTAATAGCTACAATGGAACCACTTGAAATAGTAAAATTTTTTGCCATTGAAGGCAATGTAAAGGAAATCAAGCCCCTTGGCAACGGCCTCATCAACGACACCCTCCTTGTAAAGACAGACGGCGCCAACGACTACGTTCTCCAGAGAATCAACAACGCCATTTTCCAGGACGTGGAGCTTCTGCAGCACAACATTGACTGCGCCACGGCCCATATCAGGAAGAAAGGCCAGATGACCCTCACGTTCATTCCCTGCAAGGAAACCGGCAAGACCTACTGGACAGACGACAAGGAGTACTGGCGCGTGTCCATCTTCATCAAGGGCGCCTTCACCTATGAAACCGTAAATCCGGAATACTCCTACTATGCCGGAAAGGCCTTCGGCGCATTTGAAGCAATGCTTGCCGATATCCCCGACACCCTTGGAGAAACCATCCCGGACTTCCACAACATGGAACTCCGCGCCCGTCAGCTCCACGAGGCCGTAAAGGCAGACAAAGCCGGCAGAATGGCCGAACCCGAGGTAAAGGCCATCCTTGAAGACCTCCTTCCCTATGAGGAAGAAATGTGCAAGGCCGAACGCCTTTTCCGTGAAGGGAAACTTCCCAAGCGCATCTGCCACTGCGACACCAAGGTGAACAACATGCTCTTTGACGCCAATGGCAACATCCTCTGCGTCATAGACCTTGACACCCTCATGCCCAGCTTCGTGTTCTCAGACTTCGGAGATTTCCTCAGGACCGCCGCCAACACCGTGGCCGAAGACAGCCCGGAGGTAGAGAAAGTGGACTTCCGCATGGACATCTTCGAGGCCTTCGCAAAAGGCTACATAGAGAGCGCCAAGGTGTTCCTCACCCCCATCGAGAAAGAGAATCTCCCTTATTCGGCATGCCTGTTCCCCTACATGCAGGCGGTACGCTTCTTCGCCGACTACATTAACGGAGACACCTACTACAAGATCAAATACCCGGAACACAATCTTGTGCGCACCCGCAATCAGGTGGCTCTGTTCCACGCCGCCATGGCTAAGGTGCCTCAGATGAAAGCATTTATTGAAAAGATATGAAACTGAGAAACATCCTCCTTGCTGCCGCATCAATTGCAGTAGTTTCATGCAGCCAGCCTGCACAGAAGGTCATTAAGACCCCGGTTCCTCCGCGTCCCGCCGGCCAGGAATCAATGCTCCAGTTTGCCGCAGAACCCATTGCCGACGTAGGCATTGGCGTTGTCGGCCTCGGTGACCGCGGCAGCGGCGCCGTACACCGCCTCTCATATGTTCCCGGCAGCCACATTGCCGCCATCTGCGACGTAGAACCGGACCGCGCCGAAAAGAACCTCAAGGTCCTTCAGAGCCGCGGCATGAGCGCAAAGGTATATGCCGGCGACGAGGAAGTGTACAAGCAGCTCTGCGAAGACCCCGACGTAGACCTTGTGTATATCTGCACGGACTGGATCCACCACGTTCCCGTGGCCCTTTACGCCATGGAGCATGGCAAGCACGTTGCCCTGGAGGTCCCTTCGGCCGAAACCCTTGAGGCCTGCTGGGACCTTGTGAACACCTCCGAGCGCACCCGTAAGCACTGCATGATCCTTGAGAACTGCTGCTACGACTTCTTTGAGCTCACCGCCCTTACAATGGCTCAGCAGGGCGTTTTCGGGGACATCATCCACGTTGAAGGCTCCTACCACCACAACCTTGACCCCTACTGGAGCAAGTACTGGCGCAACTGGCGTCTGGAGTTCAATGAGAAGCACAGGGGAGACCTTTATCCCACCCATGGCTTCGGCCCCATTGCACAGGCCCTCAACATCCACCGCGGAGACCGCCTCACCACGCTTGTGGCTATGGACACGGATCCCTTCAACGGCCCTAAGCACGTAGAGAAGCTCACTGGCAAGCCCTGCACGGATTTCCAGAACGGCGACGAAACCATGACCATGATCCGCACCGCAAAGGGCAAGAGCATCCTCATTGAGCACGACGTCATGACTCCCCGCCCTTATGACCGCATGTACCAGCTTGTGGGCACAGACGGCTATGCCGCCAAATACCCCGTGGGCCAGGTTTGCCTTAGGACGGAGAATACCGGAGACGTTGACTACGAAGACCTCGAGTTTGAAAAAGTCTATGAAGGCGAAGACCTGGACGCCCTTATGGCAAAGTACCGCAACCCCATCCTTACCCCGGAGCTTGAGGCCCTGGCAAAGGAAGTCGGCGGCCATGGCGGCATGGATTTCATCATGGACTATCGCCTCATCTACTGCCTCAACAACGGCCTGCCCCTCGACATGGACGTGTACGACCTTGCCGAATGGTGCTGCGTAACTGAGCTGTCACGCATTTCCATTGAAAACGGCTGCGTCCCCGTGGAAGTTCCTGACTTCACACGCGGAGAATGGGACAAGATAAAAGGATTCAGCTACGCCTTTGCAAACTAACGCGGGCTCACGGACAGCAGAAGGTTGAGCTGCTGGTTCACGGCCGATGAAAAATCTTCATCTGATGCGGGGATGGTATCTTTAACGGTGCCGTCCTCGCATTCTATAGTGATGGAGGCAATGCCAACCTGGGCCATCCTGTACAAATCTTCCAGGGAAGGGTATACGTAAAAGAAGTTTATGTCGTCTCTGGCCTGGATGAGGCTTATGGAAGAGCCGTCACGCAGGGTGAACACCACGGGAGCGTCGTAGGGGATATGGTGCTTTGCCGAAGTTCCCAGCACAACCGCCAGGTCTATGTCTTCGTTGCCGGTGTTTTTGTAATACAGGTGCGACAGGATTACGTTGTAGTCCATGGAGGCGCCGCGGGCCATGACGGGATTGGAGGTGGTGAGGGTGCTGCCCTTGTTGTCTGTGCGGGCGCCTATTGTGGCCGAAAGCTCAATGGTGGTGTCGGCGGCCTTCAGGATGGCCTCGCAGTGGGATTTGAGGAGTTTTGCGAATTCGTCCTGGGGGAAGCTGGCCTGCACATAATCGTCAGGGTTCCAGCCCGTTACAAGGTCAATGGACTTCACGCCCTTAATCAGCTTTTCAATGTCCTGGCTCTCTGCAGCATACTTCAGGCGGTTGCGGAAAGTCCCGTCTTCCAGGCGCGTTTTAGTGGCCGAATCCTGGCCTATCTGGTCCAGGCGCACGAACTTCCCGGAGGGGAGGGTGGCCGACATCTTGACGCCCTTGGGCGCAACTACGGACTGCTTCTGGTAAAGGTTGATGTAAAGAAGATACATGGACGAGCCGTCCGGGAGCCCCACAAGCTCCACCCTGACTTCCGAGGGATTGTCGGAAAGCTTTATTGCCTCATACTCAGTGGAGATATGGGTGAAACCGCCGCTGCGGTAGTTTGTGCGTACCTGCTGGGAGAATGCGCTGCAGCATGCAAGGGCTGCCAGAATGCTCAAGAATATCTTTTTCATAATTTCAAAATCCGCCTGCAAATATACATTTTCTATACCAAATTTCCGCATCCTTTATACTTTCAATTTATTTTCGTAAATTTGTAGGCTTATTGACAATTATTACAAAACTATAGCTATGAAGAGATTTTTCCTCTCCTCCCTTATGATCCTGATGTCCGTCATGGCCATCGCCCAGTCGGCCTCCATGCTTTCAATGGCCCGCGCAGAACTTGACAAGCGCGGCCTCACGGAAGCCGAAGTCCGTGCCCGTCTCATGCAGGACGGCATTAACCCTGAAGCAATTCCCCCGTCAGAGTATCCCAAGTACCAGGGCCGCGTTATGGCAATCCTGGACGAACTCCAGGCCCAGAAGGCCGGTGCAGCGGCCCCTGCTGCCGCTACCGGCGGAGAAACCGTGACTGCCACCACAAATGACGGCACTGCCGTTGCAGTTCCCGTGGCATCCGCAGATATCCCCCAGACCACTATGGGAGAGGCCGCCGCAGAGAGCGCCCTTGAGAAGACCCTTGCAGACAGCAATGTCTCCGCAACGGCCGGCAACGACATCTACGGCCACTCCATGTTCACGGGAAAATCCCTGGATGTGTTCCGTACCACGGACGGCGCCCAGGCCCCCGACACCTACATCCTTGGAGAAGGCGACGAAGTCCACATCTCAATCTTCGGATCTTCCCAGACTGAAATCCACCAGAGGATAGCCGCAGACGGTTCCATCCAGCCCGCAGGCGCCACCAAGATCTTCCTCAAAGGCATGACTCTTGCCCAGGGCCGCGCAGCCATCCGCTCCAAGCTGTCCCAGCACTATTCCTTCCGCCCGGACCAGATTGCGGTTACCATCACCACTGCCCGCACCCTTGCCGTGAGCATCTACGGTGAGGTTGGCGTACAGGGCGGCTTCACCATCAGCGCCCTCAACAACGTGTTCAACGCACTTGCCGCCGCCGGCGGCCCCACCGCACAGGGCTCCGTACGTAACATCCAGCTCTCCCGTGCAGGCAAAACCTACACCCTGGACCTCTACAAGTACATGACCAACCCCACCGTGGGCCTTCCCTATGACCTCCAGAACAACGACGTAGTGTTTGTTCCCATTGCCCAGAAGGTGGTTTCCATTGAGGGAGCCGTAAAGCGCCCCATGCGCTATGAAATGATTGACAGTGAGAATCTTAACGACCTCATTGAATTTGCCGGTGGCCTCGCTTACAACGCCTACCCTGAATTTGTCCAGATAGAGCGTCAGGAAAACGGTGAGCTCAGCTACCAGGAATACAAGCTCTCCGAGGTCCTTTCCGGCAGCAAGAAGGTCACCCTCCGTCCCGGAGATGTTGTGAGGATCAAGTCTTCGGCCCGTCCGCTTGAAAACTACGTTGAGATTAAGGGTGACGTCTACTACGGCGGCCGCTTTGACTTCGAGTCCAACAAGAGCCTGAAGGCCCTCATTGAAAAGGCCGAACCCCGCTACACCGTCAAGAAAGACTATGTGATTGTGGAGCGCACCAACGCGGATGAAACCGTTGAGGTTATCACCGTTCCCTTCCCCGGCGAAGACGGCAACCCCGATTTCACCCTTAAGGCAAGGGACGTTGTCACCGTGCTTGAGCAGGCCAACTTCCGTGACACTGAGACAATTGCTGTCAACGGCCAGGTACGCCGCCCGTTCACCCGCCAGTTCGGCCTCAACGACCGCATGACCATCGGCCAGGCCATTGAGCTTGCAGGCGGTCTCAAACCCAGCGTATTCCCCGTTGCATACATCACCCGCAAGGATATCTCCAACCCGGACAAACGGGAGTACCTCCGCATCAACCTTGACGCCGACAAAGACAAGTTCCTCCAGCCCGGAGACCAGCTCACGGTATACGACAACACCACCTACACCAATATCGGCGAAGTCCGTATTGCCGGTGCCGTCAAGAACGCCACAGGCGTTACCTACGACCCTTCGCTCACCATCCATGACCTTATCATGATGGCCGGCGGCTTTGAGGTTGGCGCCGCTTACAACCGTGTGGAGGTGTTCCGCGTGAATATCTCCGACACCGATGAGCCCCAGTACGACCTCATCACCCTTTCCGTGGACCAGGACTACAACGTGACGGATCCTTCCTTCCAGCTGCAGCCCTACGACCACGTGGTGGTGCGCATGACCCCCAACTTCTCCACAGGCAGAACCGTGGAACTGAGCGGCCGCGTAAAATATCCCGGCGTCTATGTGCTTGAGGATTCCCGCACCCAGCTTTCCGCCATAATTGCGCAGGCCGGCGGTCTTCTTGACGACGCCGATCCTTTCACCAGCATCTTCCGTACCAATGGCCGTTTCCGCGGCCGTATCGGCATAGACCTTTCCAAGATGGACAAGAGAAAGGAAAAGATTGACATGGATCCCATCCTCATGGACGGAGACGTGATCAATGTTTCCCGTCAGGAGAACACCATTGTCATCCGTGCCGTTGGCACCCGCATGAACCAGTACATCCCCGAAGATTTCGTGGATGGCCAGAAGACCATCATCTACCAGGGTCCTCACCGTGCAGCCTGGTACATCAAGAACTTTGCCGGCGGCTTTGACAAGTACGCAGACCGCAAGAGCGTAACCGTAACCCTTCCCAACAACCAGTCCAAGGGTACCAAGCAGTTCATTTTCCGCGCCACTCCAGTTGTTGAGCCCGGTAGCGTAATCACTCTCAGCATGGATCAGGACAAGATTGACAACCACAACCGCAAGATGGAAGAGCCCAAGAACAAGGTGGACTTCGAAAGCGTGGCAGCCAAGGCTCTCTCCGGCGTAACGTCCATCGTCTCCGTGATTATCCTGTCCAGGAACCTCCTGAGAAGTACAAACTAGTTTGAGTTATGGATCAGAACAACCAGTACAACAACCCGGATACCATTGAGGAGGAAGAAGGCCTTGACATCATGGCCCTTGTGAAAAACCTTTGGGCCGGCCGAAAGACCATCCTCATCTGCACTGGCATATTCATTGTCCTTGGCCTTGTGGCCGCCCTTACAATGAAGCGCACCTACTCCGTGAGCACCACCATGGTGCCCCAGATGACGTCGTCACGCAGCTCCTCCCTGGCCTCGCTGGCATCCCTCGCCGGCATGGACCTTGGCATGACCCAGACCGCGGAGCTTTCCCCTCTGGTGTACCCCCAGATTGTTGAGAGCGTCCCCTACAGGGTGGAACTCATGCACGCCCCGCTGCATTGGGAGAAGGCCGATACCTCCGTATCCCTTCTCACCTACACCAAGGACTACATGAAGCCCGGCGTAATGGCTACCGTCAAGAAATACACCATCGGCCTGCCGTTCCTCCTGCTTTCAAAGATGTCTAAGCCCAAGGAAGTAGAGCTTCCCGCAGGCTGGGAGCCCGGAACAGGCAGCTCCGAGCCCAGGCCGTATACCGTCACTAAGGACGAGGAAAAGATGCTGAAGTACCTTGCCCAGGCAGTAACCCTTGCCGTGGACAAGAAGGAAGGCTATCTCACCCTCACCGTCAACGGCATGGAGCCCGTCCAAACCGCAGACCTTGCGATAAAGGCCCAGGAACTCCTCCAGAGTGAGGTTACTCGTTTCCGCACGGAAAAGGCCGAAGACGAGCTCAAATACATCCAGGAACGCTACGATGAGATCAAGAAAGAGGCCGAATCCTACCAGGCTTCCCTTGCCGTTCTCACGGACCGTTCCCAGAACATGACCACCTCCCGCGCCCGTTTGGAGCGCGAGCGCCTGATGGCCAAATATTCCGTTGCCAGCGGCGTTTACTCGGAAATGGCCAAGCAGCTCGAGGCCGCCAAGATGAAGGTGAAGAAGGACACTCCCGTCCTCACCGTGGTTCAGCCTGTAACCGTGCCCACCAAGCCCGCCAACTCAAGGGCCAAGACCCTCATAGTCTGGACCTTCCTTGGCATAGTGCTTGGCTGCGGAATAGTTCTTGGTAAAGAATACTGGCCTAAGGTCAAAGAAATGCTCAACTGATGTTCTTCGGGGATAATTTGTTGCTCCTGGCTTCCGTCCTGGTGTTTGTGGCAGTGCTCATCACCAAGGTGGGCGTAAAGCTGGGGGCACCTTCTTTACTGCTGTTCCTCCTGTTAGGTATGGCGGTAGGGCAGGACGGCCTTGGCGTCACCTTCGACGACTATGAGCTGGCAGATCACATAGGTCATTTTGCCATGACGGTGATCCTGTTCACCGGCGGCTTCGAGACCATTCTCAAGGAGACAAAGCCCGTCATGAAGGCCGGAATATGGCTTTCTACATTAGGCGTATGCCTTACCGTCATGTTCACGGCCCTTTTCATCTACTTTGTCACCGGCAGGGCTTGGATGGCTGGGTTTTCGGCCATGGGATGCATTCTGGTAGCCGCGGTCATGAGCTCCACGGACTCCCTCTCCATTTTCTCCGTTCTCAATGGCAAACGCCTGAGGCTCAGGGGAGACCTTGCACCCCTTCTGGAGCTTGAATCCGGTAGCAACGACCCCGTGGCCTACATCCTCACCATCCTCATGGTGCAGCTCATGACAAAGCCCATGGAGACCGCCCCCGGCATAATTGCGGGCGTGATTGTGGTGATAATCCAGATAGCGGTGGGCGTTGGAATGGGCTTTGCCGTAGGTTATGGCGGCAAGTGGCTCCTTTCCAAGATTAGGCTTGACAACAATGCCCTCATGGGCATCCTTATCCTCAGCATCGGCTTTTTTGCCAACGGTATGGCCTCCGTCTTCGGCGGGCAGGGCCTTATCTCAATCTACATTGCCGGCGTCATCATATCCAACAAGGCCGATATCCCCCGCAAGAAGGAGATAGCGAAGTTCTTCGACGGCATTACCTGGATAATGCAGCTTGCGATGTTCCTCATCCTGGGCCTCCTAGCCCGGCCTTCAAACATGCTCCCGGTGCTTTTGCCGGCCATCCTTACGGGGCTTTTCATCTTTGTCGTGGCACGGCCCGCCAGCGTTTTCCTCACCCTCCTTCCGTTCAAGCAGTTCAAGTTCAAGGAAAAGCTGTTTGTCTCCTGGGTGGGCCTCAAGGGCGCCGGTCCCATTCTCTTTGCCCTTTATCCCGTGGTTCATGAGATCCCCGGAGCACAGGATATCTTCAACGTGGTTTTTGTGGTAACCCTCATGTCCCTTGTTCTCCAGGGCATAACCATTGTCCCGCTGGCGCGCAAACTAAACCTCAGCTATGAAAAGGACCCCGAAGTCCAGAGCTTCGGCATGGAGCTTCCGGAAGAAATGGGGCTTCTCAGTGACCATGTGGTTACCTCGGAGGACCTTTCGGCCGGGAAAACCCTCAGGGAACTGCATCTTCCCCATGGCATTCGCGTCATGATGGTCAAGCGCGAGGGCAAGTTCCTGGTGCCCCACGGAAGCATGGAGCTCATGGAAGGGGACCACCTTGTAATTGTAATGGGAGAATCCGACGACTGAACAATGAAGAAACTGTCTACAATCCTTTTTGCCGCCCTGGTGTTTGCACTGCCCATTGTAGCAGTGGCCGACGGCCCGTCCACCACCCTTGACAAGGCTCTTTCAGATGCAAGGGTGGAACTCAAGCGCGACTATGTCAGGCGCCAGCGGATGCAGGAGAGGATGAGCGCCAACTTCGAGCACCAGCATGGCCGGATGCTCGCACTCATCAAAAAGTGCAATGAGCTTTCCGTGATGCTGTACCTCCAGAAAAAGGAGTACACCTTCGACCTCAGTTATGCCCTCCAGCAGGTTACGGACGAATACCAGGCCTTCAACAAGCACCGCACGCCCTATGACCGCATAGTCTCCGACATGGACCTTGAGATAGACCGTTACGCCCGCCTCATAGAGTCCATGCGGCGCCTTCCTCCCGTGCTGGATTCGGCCTCCGTGGAAATGCCAGCAGATTCCCTGCGCTTCCGCAACGACTCCCTTGAAAACCATATAAAGGCAACGGATACCTCCCTTGAGGCCGATGTAGAGAAGCTCGCCGACAGCGTGGATGTAAACCGTTCCCCGTTCTTCCTTGGAGACCAGGGGCAGATAGACAGGGACACCTGCATGCACTATGCTTCGGCCATCCTGAAGATGTACGTGGACATGAAGGAGAACATGGTTGCCGACAGCACCCATTACCAGGAGGCATACCTCAGGCTCAAGGAGTCCTACGACTACGCCAAAGACCGCTACATGCTCCTTCAGAGGGAGATTTTCCGCGACGGCCAAACACCGGTCTGGACCATGGCTCAGCGCTGGCCTTTCTACAGCCGCATGGCCCAGAACGCCATGACGCGCCGTGATACCAGCGTGCACATGACTACGCCCATCTGGACTTTCTTCTGGCTTCTTCTGTCCATTGCCGCCGCCCTTGCAGTGCGTTTCCGCAAGATAAACGTAAGAAAGGTAATCTGGCTGCTTCTTCCCACCGTTGTGGTTACCCTGGTGGTGATTATATGCCGAATCACCTTCATGCCGAACATCCTCATGAACATCCTGTTCCCCGCGGTCATGACGGTTGGGCTCATCTGGCAGGCCATAGCGTGCGCGGTGAACACTCCTAAGGTGGACAAGGAGAACCGGTTCATGAGCCTTGCGTCCCTGTGGGTAATGGGCGCAGCGGCGGTTTCGGCCATATTAGGTTACATTTTCATAGCGCTCATGATAGTTACATGGTGGTACTTCCAGGTTGCCGCAGTGCTGGCACTTCTGGCCGTAAACCACCTCATGGGCATTTACAAGGAGAAGCGTCTTGTAAAGCGCATTGCCAGGTACCAGGACAACATCACGTATGTGACCGGCAGCGCCAAGAAGTCCCTGATGTTTGGTGCAACGTGGTTCTACGACCTCCTGAGGGACGTTGCCATTCCCATCCTTATCCTGGTGTCAGTGCCGCTTTGCGTGCGCTATTCACTGGATATCTTCGACTTCGACGATCTCTTCCAGACCTTCTACAACACCCCGTTCTTCCAGGTGATTGACCCCACCACCGCGCAGGTGTCGTTCAGGCTTTCCGTAAGCAACATTGTGCTTCTTGTGGCCCTGTTCTTTGTGTTCAAATACATCAACAAGGCAGTCCAGACACTGTGGCAGTACATCAAGTTTGTCACCTACCTTAACAAGACCGGCCAGACCACGGTCCAGACCAACGAGGTTAACCTTTCCCTTGGAAACAGCATCATAAGCATCCTGGTGTGGTTTACCTACATTACCGTGATAGTTCTCCTCCTCAAGATTCCTACGGGCTCCCTGGGGCTTGTGGCCGGAGGTCTCAGCGCCGGTATAGGTCTTGCCATGAAGGACATCCTCAACAACTTCATCTACGGCATCCAGCTCATGGGCGGACGCCTGAGGGTAGGGGACTGGATAGAGTGCGACGGCATCCGCGGCAAGGTAACGGACATCAACTATCAGACCACCCAGATAGAGACCGTAAGCGGCACTCTGGTGGCCTTCCTCAACGCAAACCTCTTCGGCAAGAGTTTCCAGAACCTCACCAGAAACAACGAATACGAGTTCACCAAGGTCACCGTGGGCGTTGCCTATGGAACGGACATAGAGAAAGTGCGCTCCATCCTTGAAGAGGCCCTGCAGCCCCTTCGCACCAAGGACAAGTACGGCAGGGATATAATAGATCCAAAGTTCGGCATAAACATCCGCTTTGGAGAATTTGGCGACAGCGCCGTGGAGATTGCCGTGAAGCAGTTTGTGCTGGTTCCGGAGCGTGCCGGCCTCATTGACAAGGAGAAAGAAGTGATTTACAACGCCCTTAACGGCGCGGGCATTACCATCCCGTTCCCGCAATGCGACGTTCATATGATTAAAGACGAATAACCCATAAACTTACCTTATAAAATGAAAAAGATTATTGCTGCTGCTTTCATGCTCCTTGGCCTGGAGGCATTTGCCCAGAGCCCCATCGACGGCGTCCTGGACCGTTTCACAGACCCTCAGAAAGGGCGCGTGACGTTTATTGAGAAAGGCGGCCGCTCCATAGGCGTCAGCGGCAGTTACTACAACTTCAACGCTTCCGGTTACGCAGAAGGAGACGGCTTCTCAATCCTGTCCCTCCTCAATATGGGAACCGGCAAGTTGCACTACTGGAACGTCGCCCCCAGGTTCTCCTGGTTTGTGGCCGATGACCTGGCCCTTGGCGCCAACATCCTCTACAGCGGTTATGTGGCCGACACCAACCTCAACCTGGATTTCAGGGAGGTGGTCCCTGCACTTTACAAGGTGCTGGGAGATGCTTCAAGCATGGCAAACGTGGCAATATCTTCGCGTCATATGGTCCATCATAACTGGGGACTTGCTTTTTCGGCCAGAAAGTACATCTCTTTCTTCGGCTCAAGGACTTTCGGCGTATTTGGCGAGGGACGCCTGTATGCAAAGTACGGCAATACGTTCTCCTCTCCTCTGAACCCTGAGAAACTTGGTAAAACCCGCACTTCCCAGACCGGTCAGGTGGGTATAGACCTTGCCGGCGGCCTTGCCGTGAGGTTCCCCGACAACAGCGCCATCACCATCAGCGTTCCCATCATAGGCCTGTCCTGGAACGGTGCCTGGCAGGACAGTGTAAGGCAGTATGAGGCTGTGAAGAAAGACGATACAGGAGCAACGGTTCTAGATGCCGACGGCGATCCCGTTTATGAAGTGGTGTCCGTTCCCGGCGGCGGCAAGATGTCCTTCTTCAGGGTAGACCGCGCCACCAACGTCTTTGACATCCTCGGTATCCAGTTTGGCTACGTCCGCTACATTCAGCCTAAAAAGAAATAACACTGCATCTCCGTCTTGCCTTTCTTTTTTCTCCCCTGTTGGTGGGAGATAACAGATTGTTAATCAGGCGCTTATAGAATAGTCTACCAGAACTTTTTCTGGTAGATTATTTTGTAAATGCTTTAGTATCAGTAATTTAACCTCCACTCTTGTTCTGGCGTGTGCTCTTCGGCCGGCCATAAGCGCACGCCCGGGTGCCGGGTGCAAAAACCGGGTGTTTTTGCACCTGAGGTGGCCGAAAACAGGTTCCCGGGTGCAAAAATGGGGTGTTTTTGCACCTGGGATGGCTTAACGCATTTGGTTTTCGCCGGTGCACCGTGGGAGAGGGCCAGGCGATAAATCACTATCGCCTTCCTCTCTTCATCTGTCAGTGGCATAGGCTTACTCCTTCGGTTTGAACGTTCTTGTAAAACGGACTGATGCGGCGATCGTTCCAATCAGAGAACGTGTAAATGAGAGGGTTTATCTGTTCACCAACAGTCCAGCCGTAATTCACGAAAGGATAAGCATACTTGTCAAAATCTGCCCCAGTAGCTCTCTCTCCATCGATTAGGATAAGAATGTCCCAGTCAGAATCAGGACGAGCATCACCTCTTGCGCGGGAGCCAAAGAGAAGAGCCTCCGCACCTGTAGGCAGCACGGCGGACGCAATCTTCCTCATTCCCTGTATGATATCCTTTTGACTCATAGACTAGGGCAAATATAGCATTTTTCTCAAGAAAGAACAAAATGTTGGATTACAGTGTTGCTCTAATTCTTTATCAAATTGTGTGAAAAGTGTCTTTCGGGAAGACGAAAAAAGCAGTTAGAAAGGATTTTTGCCTTGTCTAACTGCTTGATGTCTAATATTTTATCGGAGTGGGCGGTACTGGATTCGAACCAGTGACCCCCTGCTTGTAAGGCAGGTGCTCTGAACCAGCTGAGCTAACCGCCCTCATTTTGGGATTGCAAAGATAGTGAATTTTTCTGAAAGTCCAAATTCTAAATGAGATTTCTCGCTTCGCTCGAAATGACAGGGAACGCTTGATGAAAGAGATGCCCGGTCTGGGCCGGGCATGACAGGGAGGGGGCGCTAAATGTGACCACCGCCTTCGGCGTTCAGTTCTTCGTCAACTTTGTTCTTGGCGGCCATGAGAAGGTCCAGGAGCCAGTCCTTCTGTTCATCTACAAGGCCAAGGTCACGGCATGCGCTTTCGTAGCGGGCCAGGACGGCCTCCTGGTAGCGGTGGTAGCGCATGGACTTGAGGATTTCCTCCTCAATGGTGTCGTGCTCAATCTCGTAGCTGTCTTTGTAGTACTGCTTGTACACTTTCTCCGAGCTGTAGCGCAGGCAGAAGTAGAACAGCCCGGATGCAAGGATCACTATGCCGAAGATGCCAACCACCAGCGGCACCTTCTGGATAAGGCCCAGAAGCCCCAGAGTGGCCCCTGCAAGGAACAGGACAAGGGCCGAAATCTCTGCGCGGTGAAGCTTAACTATTGAGGAAATCTTCATAATCTGTGAGGATGTTTGTGGTGCGGTTTTTAAGCAGCTTGAAATTGTATTCGTTTTCGGCCTCCTTGGCGTCCATGGCCTTCTGGAAGGCGCGGCGGGCCTTGAGGGCCTCTGAGTTCTTGCGGCGCATCTCCTCAAGGTTTTCCCTCAGCTGCCACTGCTGGATAAGGATGGACGCAAAGGCAATTGCAAACATCACCAGGAATCCCAGGAGGATGGTTATCTGGTTGCGGGCCTTGAGCCTCTGGGCCTCTTCCCGGAGCTGTGCGTTGTTCATTTCGGCATCCAGGATGGCAAGGTCTTCGTTCTGCACCTTGATGTAAACGGAGTCCTTCTCATGCATCAGGGACGATATGGCCGAATAGGCGTTGTCATAGGCCCCCATGTCGGCGTAAATGCCGTGTTTGTGCTCCAGCTGGGCGCGTATGGTGCCAAGGGCATCGGCCTTCTCAAGAGCCTCCTGAAGGAGCCCTTTGGACCGAAGATAGGTGACATCCAGCGCTGTGCGGGTGTCGTCGTCGGTCTGGCCAAGGTAAAGAGGGTCCCGGACAATGGACTCGTAGGTGCGCCAGAAGTTCTCTGTCTGGCCCTTTTCATTATAAATGTAGGCCTTTGTCATCTGGACCTTCAGGGTTATCCCAGGGAAGAATTCCTCGTATTCCTGGGCCCTAAGGCAGTAGTTTTCGGCCTCCGGGAAATTCCCCATTTTGAGGTTCTCCTGCGCAAGGAGGATGAAGAGGTTGGGGAGGTCTTGTTCGGCCCTGGCTTCACGGCAAAAACGCACCGCCCGCTCAAGGTTCTGGATGGCCAGGAAGTGGTTGTCGCGGTAGCTTTGTATAAGGCCGATGATACGGTAAGAATACATCATTCCCACCGGCTTTTTCTCCTGCGAGGCCAGCCTCTCCATGGCCCTTGCCTCCAGCACGGCCTCTGACATGCGGCCGCTCTGCACCAGGAATTCGCAGTATTCGTGGAGGGTGGAGAAGTAGAACTCCCTGAGGTCTTTTCTTTCGGCAAGGAGCGTCTTTATCTCTGTAGCGGTGCTGTCCATGCGGGCGTATTCCCCCTGCACGAACCTCACCGGCATTTCCAGCGAAAGCCCAAGGCATTTGAGGCGGAAATTTCCCTGGGCCTCACCCTCCCGGTAAAGGGAATCGGCCAGCACAAGGTTGGCGGGATTGAACTCCTGCATCCGGCCCCAGGCATAGCGCGTAAATGTGTCTTTGTCCACCCTCAGGCGGTTCACAATCTGCCCGGGGGCGGCAAGGCACAGTGATAGTGCCAGGGCCGATATTATTAGCCTTCGCTTGAGCACTGTTACTTCCCGCCCTTAGCCTGGACTATGGCAAGCTGGTTGACTACGCAGGAAAGCAGTTTTTCCATGATGATGGGCTTCATGATGAAGTCGTTGGCTCCCACGTTGAAACCCTTTATAACATCCTCGTTGGAGTTGAGGGCGCTCAGGATCACAATCTGGATATCCGCCGTGGCGGGGTTTTCACGGAGCCTCCTTATCACCTCAAAACCATCAATCCCGGGCATCATGAGATCCAGCAGGATGAGGTCCGGTTTCTGGGCCGCAACGGCGTCCAGGGCCAGCTGGCCGTTGGCTGCCGTGCGTAGCTTGAAATTGAAGCGGGAGAGCATCTTCTGGACCAGCAGGAGGTTCAGGGGGATGTCGTCTACGGCAAGCACGTTGTACTTTGAGTAATCGTGCTCCTGTGCGTAAAGTGGTGTCATATTTTTGAGTTTACTTTATTCTTCAATATAAGGTGTCCGGCCTTCAGCTTATTGTAGCGCCAGAGGACAAATGTCAGGATTGTAATAAGCAGTATAATCACCAGTGTAAGCACAATGGATGTAACCACGCGCGTGCGCTTTTGCTGCCGGGCAAGCTGAGCGGAAAGTTCATAGTTTCCGTGTGCTGCCGAAACCTCCTCTATGCGCATGTCGTTCATGCGGGAAATGGCGCTGTAGAGGCTCTGGATAACCCCGTTGCCGGCCGTGGCGGCAATGTCCCAGCGCTGCTGCCTCAAGGCGAGCTCACGAAGGAAAACCAATTGCTGGACATACTGCAGGTGCTGCGAATTGGCGCTGAAGACCTCCGGGGAAATGGTGTTGTCCATTATGCCCTCCACGCATTCAAAGAACTCCGGAGTGGTCCTCATGGCATTCATGAAGGCCGGATCGGACACGCAAAGGTCCCGGTAGTGGGCATAAAGCTCCCTCTTTCCGTCAAGGGCCGCCAACTGGGAACTGTAGTAGAAGTAGCGGAGGCTGTCCTGATGGATGCGGGCGCCTTCCCCGGCCTTGCGGATAAAGAGCCGGGCCGAATCCGAGCCCACGGGATAGGTCTCTGAAAGGTCGCAGCAGGCCCGCGTGATGCTTTGGCGCCTTATTGTGGGGTCGTGGCTTTCGTCGTGGATGCGGATTGCCTCCAGGAAGTATTTGCGGGCGTTTTTTGTGTCGTTCTGGTTGTGGTAGAGGGTTGCGATGAACCGTTCTCCAAGCCACAGGCCGTATTCATCCTTTCTTTCCTGCGACACCCTTAGCATCTCCTGCAGGACAGTCTGGGCTTGGCCCTCCTGGCGGGTGTTTATGTAGTAGGTCTGGGTGAGCTCATAGGCGTAGAAAAAGTACTGGGGATAGCCGGTTTCTGTGGAAACTCTCATTACCTCCTGCCTTGCGGCCTCCACCTTCTGGTTTTCTTCCAAACGGTTTGTTCCGGCACGCGCAATGCGTATTGTGCGCTTGAGATTCTCCACATAATGGATTGTGCGGGCTTTTTCATCTGAGCACTCGATGGCACGTTTCAGGAGGGCGTCGTTTGCCACCTCGAAGGCGTTGTTGGAGGTGTCACCAACCAGGCTTTCTGCCATCATGAAGTAGTCATAGCACTGGGCGTCAATGCCATAGGGGTTTTCCTGGGCAAAGCACGGAATGGCGGCGGCTATGCCAAGGATAATGGCGGCTATGAGTTTATGGTACTTCATTTTTTCTCAGGTTCTACGGGAATCTGGAAAACAAAACGGCTGCCCTTGCCGGCGTAGGAAGTGTCCAGGAAGACGTCGGCGCCCATGCGGCTGGCGATGTCGCGGCAAATGGAAAGCCCCAGGCCTGTTCCTTGAACAAATTCGTTGAGCTTGGTGAAGCGCTCGAATATTCTTTCGGCCTCCTCCGGGGGAATGCCGGGGCCGGTATCCGTAACGGCGTAAGTGACGTAACCGGGGCGCTCCGTGAGGGAACTTGAGAGCACTATGGAGCCTTCCGAGGTGTGCTTGCAGGCGTTTGTGAGAAGGTTAATGAGGATCTGCTGCACGCGGCGGGGGTCCGTGGTGAAGGTGAAGGGCTCGGGGTCCTTGGGCTCATAGGTCATGGTAACGCCGGGCTGCAGACGGTGCTCTGCGCTTGAAATTGCGGCCTGTGCCATGAAGTCCTTCTCTCCGGACTCATAGGATATGCGGTAGTTGCCGCTGTCCATTGCGCTGGCGTTGAGAATGTCGTCCAGAAGCATGGTGAGCATCTGGGTGTTGTTGATGATATGCTTGGAGAACTCGTCCTTTTCTGAAGGGTCCAGGGTACCGTCAGGGAGCGCCAGAAGCTGGGAAAAGCCCACGATGGCGTTCAGGGGAGTGCGGACCTCGTGGCTCATGTTCTGGACAAAGCGGGTTTTGGCGGCATCGGCCAGCCTCACTTTCTCGTTGGCCTTACGGAGTTCCCGTACGTGGCGCCATGCAAATATTCCGAATGCGGCAAGAGCCAGGATGATGGCGACGAGAATGATGTTGGTGGTGCGGTTTATCAGCTCCTGCTTGCTCTGGAGGTCTGCGCTGAGGGCGGCCTTTCCCATGGTTACGTCAAGTTCTGAGAGATGGCTCTGGTTGTTGGTGGAGATGGCGTTTTCAAGGCGCACCACAAGGGATTTTTCCAGACCGAAGGCGAAATCTTTGTAGCCCTGGTTCTCGCAGAGGTTGGCGATGACCTTCATCTCGCGGATGGAGCGCAGATTCACTATCTCTTCCTGCCTTTGAAGGATGCTTCCGTCAAACACGGCGTCGATGAGGGAGAAATACAGCGGGGCATTACGCCTCATCTGGAGAATCTGGGGGTCTTCAAGGCAGATGTCCCTAAGGCGCCGGTATTCTTTCTTGTCTCCGTCAAGTGCCGCCAGGCGAGCCTGGTAATAACGGCAGCGGAGGGTGTCAAGGTGCTCCCGTGCATGGGTTACGGCCTTGGCAACGTTAAGGCGCACGGAGTCTGTGCCGATAGGATATGTATCCGCGAGGTCGCAATACAGCCTGGTGGGGGACTGAGCCTTCACGGTAGGGTCCGTGGTGCTGTGGTAAAGCCCTATGGCCTGCTGGAGGTGGGGCTTTGCGCTCACGTAGTCGTTCTGGTCTATGTACATGGACGCAAGATAGCGGTCTGCTATCCACATGCCGTAGGCGTTGCCTTCCTGAAGAGCGGTCTGCTGCATCTCCTCCATGAGGTCACGGGTGCGGTATTCCTGGCCGTTTGCAAGGTAGTAGCTCTGGACTATCTGGAAGGAGTAGTAGAAATACTGGGTGTAACCGTATTTGCGTGCTATCTCCTTGAGTTTCTGCTGCGCTTCCTCTACAAGGCGGTCGTTCTCCGGGGTGCTGGTGCGGATGGAGAGGTTCTTGAGTGCCTCCACGTAATGAAGGGTTTCGGCCTTGCGGTCTCCGGTTTTGACGGCGGCGTCCAGCAGGAGTTTGTTGGCCGACTCAAAGCCATCCTTGCCCACAAGGTCCTCTACGCGTGTGTAGAAGGCATAGCAAGTGGGGTCTATGTTAAGCGGATTCTTCTGTGCCGATGCAGTAAGCGTGGCGGCAAGAAGCAGCGAGATTATGCAAAAAACAGTTCTTTTCATTTGGCGAATCCCTTTGCGAGATTCTACAAAGATATGAAAAACCCCCATAAAATGCAAGAGTTGCCGTTCTGGTGTAATGTGGTGTGGTGTTTTTGTCCCGTTCCGGGCATCGTTTTGGCGTTTTGGTGCCCGGGGCGAATAACTGTGGGTGGTTATTGCGGACGCGCCATGTCATTTCGAGCGGAGCCCGAAGGGCGGAGCCGAGAAATCTCCCTGCCGCCAGCGTGGAGGTAACCATCTCGTTATCAACGTATTACATAAAATAGGGTGCTCAAAACCGAGCGCCCTATTTTGTGTAATTGCCTGATACTATGTCAATTGTCTCCACGCGCCGCATAAAAAAATTGTTGTTTCACAGGAATCCTTAAAAACATTTTAGAAAAAATATACGTTTCCATTGCTTGTTTCAGGATTATTTGCATATTATTGCAGCCCGACATGTTAAGTGTTGCCGGGCATTCTTCACAGTGAAGGGTGCAGTATGTTTAACTAACTATTGTGCTTTTTATGTTTTCATCAGATTTATGTTGCTTTTCAGAAGTTTGGTTAACAAGAACAGAAACTGATATTTTTCGCAAATTTGCGAATAATTCGCTAAATCTTGTTACCTTTGCAAAGTCTTCAAACATGGAGTTATGAATATAGAGTTTGAAGACAAGGCCCTGGAAGAGTTGTTCCTTAAAGGCCAGACAAACGACAGTCGGTATAAACGCTTGCCGAAAGATGTGGTAAAGCGTTATGTCAAGGTGGTAAACTATTTGAGAGCTGCCTCCCGGGTAGAGACCTTGTTTCAGATCAACTCCCTGCACTATGAAAAAAAGAGGGGAGATATGGAAGGTGTAGATGTAGTATGGATTACATTACAGTATCGCCTTTTATTTAAGACATCACCTGATGCCGAAGGAATAATTGTGAATGCATTGATAACAGAAATATCCAAACATTATGAGTAACAACGCAATGACTCCTATCATACCAACTCACCCTGGAGAACTTATCAAGGATGAGTTGAAGGCAAGAGGCCTAACGCAGAAACAGCTTTCAGAGATGACAGGCGTCAAGGCTTCGGTCATAAGTGAAACCATTACAGGGAAGCGTTCCGTCTCTTTGAACATGGCGCTTTCCCTGGAAAAAGCTTTGGGTATTTCTGCCGATATGTGGATGAATCTCCAGTCGCAGTATAATCTGGATACAGCAGCTCTTGCAGAACGACGAAACCAACGTGAAACCATTGCCGTAACTATCCCGGTTAAGGACCGTAACCTTCTGAAAGAAGTTGCCCGCAAATTTGGTTGGGCCTGCATGCTGTAGTGGTAATCCTGTCCAGCTCCTGTCATTCTGGGTGCGCTTTCTCTGTCATTTCGTGCGCCGTCTCCCTGTCAGGGCGTTTCTTTGTCATTTCGAGCGACGTTTCTCTGTCATTTCGAGCGAAGCCGAGAAATCTCATGTTGCAGCGTGGTGGTAACCATCTCGTTATCAACGTGTTACACAAAATAGGGTGCTCAAAACCGTGCACCCTGTTTTGCATAATCGCTTGATACTGTGTTACTTGTCTCCACGCTCCGCATGTTCATAATAGGCCCCATAAATTTCAAATGGATTTCACTTTAAAATGTGAATATTATATGTTTATTCACTTTAAGCATTTGCTTTTCATTAATAAATCGTTATCTTTGCAAAAAATGGGATGGAAAAGAGTGAAGCAGATGTCAGACAGTTTTTGGCAAGATTTCTGCCAAAACTGAAAACGTGGGGAATAATCTATCTCAATAGGGACAAGAATTTCGCAACACTTACTCAATTGGCCATTAATGAGTGAGATCATGACAAAGAGTCCTTTTACCGGCGGTCCGGTGGAAGAAGTATTTGACACGGAAAAGATGACTTTCCGCGGAGAGGATTATATTGTTCATTCAAGATACTATAAATGCCTGGATACTGGAGAAATATTTACGGTATCAGAGCAAGATGATGCAACTCTCAACGACCTCTATTCTCAGTATAGAATCAAACACGGAATTCCTTTCCCCGACGAAATTAAAGCTATCAGGACCAGATATGGCCTTAATTATGCGCAGATAGGCAAATTACTTGGTTTTGGCGTAAACCAGTGGGCAAAGTATGAGTCTGGTCAGGTTCCCTCAGACTCCAACGGCAGGCTCATTGCCGCCCTTAGGAGCAAAGAAGTGACATTAAAGCTTCTAAATGAGATCCGGGACCTATATGAACAATCAGAATTCCAAAAAGTCTATACCTTAATTGTTTCCAGTAGAGATGAAGATCCTCTTGCTTCCCAAGATTCCATTTTTTATCTTGGAACAGAGCGCTCCATCAACAATGGTTTCGGGGAATTCAATCACAGGAAAGTGGAGGAAATGGTGAAATTTCTTGTTTCTGAGAAGACTTTCCCCACAAAACTGAACAAAAAGATGTTCTATGCCGATTTCCTGCACTTCAAGCGTCACGGGAAATCCATCAGCGGGCTAAGGTACCAGGCAATTCATTATGGTCCGGTCCCGGTTCATTTCAGCACCATCTATGATCATGTTCCGGGCTTGATTTGCCAGTCCTTTTTTGTAGGTGGTCATGAAGCATCACTGTTAAGCACCACTGAAAAGGCGGATGCATCCGTTTTTTCTGAAGCGGAACTAGAAACGCTCAAGGAGATTAACGCCAAGCTGGATTCTTTGTCTACCCAGGAGGTCATAGACCTGAGTCACTCAGAAGACGCGTGGCTTAACAACTACCCCAATATGGGAATCATCCCCTTCACCGAGGCATATAAAATCTCTTTATAGCGGGCCGAAACATCTTTCATTCCGGGCCGAAGCGTAGTCATTTCGAGTGACGTTTCTCTGTCATTTCGAGCGAAGCCCGAAGGGCGAAGCCAAGAAATCTCCTTTTGTTCGTGTGGGGGTAACCGCTTTATTTCCAATGTGTTACACAAAATAGGGTGCTTAAAATTTAGTAAACTGGAATTCCGTCCAGCCGAACAGCATGGTTTGGCGGTTTCCGACAAAATTTCTAACTTTTGATGCCGTATGCACTTCAGAAAGTGGTGAGCAGTTTATTGTTGAGATGCAGGGCCTCCAGCAGGACGGTTTAGTAAGCAGTTACAGGATTTGTTCCCCAACGACAGGGGAGATCATGACGGAAGCGCTGTACTTTGCGTACCTGGAACTGGGGCGGTTGAACGTTCCTTTTGGAAAGGCAGAGATGTGCCGGACTATAACAGAGCAGCTGGCTTATTCCATGAAGTACATGAGCAAGCTCACCGAGTTGCCCCAGGGAGTTCAGCGACAGCTTGTTTCCCATGCTTTTTGAGGCAAGTGCATACGCAAACATGGACACGAAAACACAAATGCAAGTAACCCGTATTATGAGAACAGAAATAGACCGCATCGCCGAAAACGAATATGCCCGAAAGCAAGGCATCCACCAAGGTGAAATCCAAGCTCGCGGTAAGGACATAAAGAAGTTGCTGGCATATGGAATGTCTCCGGAGGATATTTCCAAGGCTCTGGAGGTTCCCTTGGAGGAGGTTTTGTCCGTCAAGGCATAGTCCCTTTGTCATTTCGAGCGACGTTTCCCTGTCATTTCGAACGAAGCCTTTTTCTTGCAGAGCGCGAAAACCAACGGGAGACTATCCCTGTGACCATCCCCGTGCGGGACCGGAACCTTCTAAAGGAGGTAAGCATCCGATAAAGTACATTAGCCGCCACTCTCGGGTAGTACCGGGCAGTGGCGGCTAATAGTAGGTATTGGCGTAGTACTACCGGGTAGTAGTCGATACTGGCGTCCAGTTACCAGGTAGTAG
>Ga0247609_10001960_pt1 | contig 22874 bp, 18 predicted proteins | sample 172DNAGHGlowgp2_FD_193487 | JGI IMG/M metagenome (GOLD analysis project Ga0247609, IMG submission 193487) | Sheep rumen microbial communities from Palmerston North, Manawatu-Wanganui, New Zealand - 1728 DNA GHGlow gp2 | ecosystem: Host-associated > Mammals > Digestive system > Stomach > Rumen ...
CTTACAACCTTTTAGAACGTACCTTCCGACTCTTTAGAACGTACCGCACGACCTTTTATTTTTTCTTAAACAGTTGCAGACCGTAGTACCTGACGTCTAAAACGACGGTGTCGTCAATGCAGACGCCTTCAAGGACCAGCATCAGCGAATCGTTGCGGTAGGTGAGCAGTTGCTCAGGATGATGCAGGAGCATGGTGTCTTGTCTGATCACCTCTTGGATGGGATAGCTGAGGACGACTTTCTTTTCACCCTGGGTGATGGTGACGGTCTGGTCATTGAAGTTTGATTGGTAAGCTTTCGGCGGCAGCATGATGGTGTATTCGCCCAACTCTACAGGCTTTTTCCTGGTATACCAGTTGTCATTGGCATAGTTTCCATTGCTGCGATTAAAGATGAAGCTATATTCCGAGTGCGACCATTCGCCGTATTGCTTTTTGAACTCATCATCTTCGATTTCGTGGCGGACATAGTTGATAACGCTGGTGACGTCCTTGTATTGCTCACAAAGCAGGCTGTCCTGCTTGATGCGCCTTGTGTCGAGTTCATCATTCAATTTGCCCGTCTTGGCATCCGCCAGTTTCATGTCGTTGATAAGCTGGGTGAGTCGCTGCTTCTGACAGCTCAGTCCGATGCTCTTGGCCGATATGCCTGGGATGTAGGTGAAGAGGATGATGGCTGCGCCGAAGATGAGTGCCATGAGCTGGTAGCGACGTGTGCGCTTCTTCCACAGCATCAGCACGAAGAGCGTCATCAGCACACCTGCCACCATCAGGTAGAAACGGCTCTCGGTGAAGCTGTAGAGGCGGATGCGGTAGATGGAGCCTATCCAGTACATGATGAGCGGAGGAATGGCTATCAGCGTGAAACGGTTGTAGAACCAGTCATAGTATCGCTCACTGAGAATCGACTGTGCCATGTGTCCTACGAGTGCTGCGGTGATGAATCCCATTACCATCCATGCTACTCCGCCCTTGGGCAAGTCCCACTGGAAGACTATGTTTATAAAATAGGTATAGAGAATGCCAGCATAGATGATGACGGATAGCGAGAGGATGAAGTTGAGAATAATCCGTAGCACCTTAAAGGGTTCGGCAACCTCGTCCTCGTTCTGACGAACCAAGGAACAGCACACCTGTGGAGCCAGTACGAACCAGATGAACTGGTAAATATGCTCGTAGAAATGCTTGGGTTCGTCGATGCTGAAGATGTAGAAGAACGAGGCAACAATGGCCATCACCGCCATAGTGAGGATGCCGCTAATAATCAGTCCGAAGAACATCTGGGTGACTACATGCAGGGCATGAGCCGCAAAGGAACGGTTATCCAACCTCCTGTTGCCCACTACCAACAGGATGCCTGCCAGAACGTAGGTGAACGCAAAGCCGTATGTCCATAGGAACGGCTTCAGGTCGAGTGCCATCAGGGGCAGGAAGAGGAAGAACGAGGCGAAGTAGGCCCAGCGATTAACCCGATGGAGCCAGAACGTCAGCGCCATCAGCGGCACGAAAAACCAGAGAATATCGCCATTGACGGCACTCTCCATCCGTGCCGATGTCTCATTCCATGTGGATGACTCGCTGTCCCATACAGCTATGATAAAGAACGCCACTCCCAGAGCAAACTCAACAGGGAATCGCCGAGGGCTTTGCAGCAGTTGCTGCAATAATGATTTCAGTTTCGTATTCATCGTTCTATTGTTTTTCTTGCTGTAGCTTTTGGTCGGCAAGGAAATCCTTGTGAAGCTGTTTTTCCAGTTTTCCTTTTTCCTGCTCCTTGAGGTAATCCTCTAGCACTTCCACTTTTCCTGTTAATTTGCGGTTGGGTTCGTAAAACTGCAACAAAGCTGTAACGGCCTTGACGAATAACGGCTCGTCCAATTGCTTCACATTCTCTGTCAGACAGTAATAGGATGATGCTGCAATAAATGCCGTGAAATAGGGCATAGACTCTTGTGAAAGGGCCAGCTTGCTGAGTTTTTCTCCAATAGCGATATTTACATCCTCCGATGCAACAGACCAGTTTATGACGTACTGAGCTGCCTGGTTCATATTGGGGGCGCTGAGCATGTGTGTGAGGTAGTAGGCTATACACGTCAGCGCATCGTCATTGTGTTCATGGCATATCTCAGGCGTTTTAAACTGGATAGGCTCAGGTAAATCGACGTATCCCTGTTCCTTTTCTTCAGCCAGGCGCTCTGCATGTTCTTTCGTTTTCTTGGCATTATTCGCGTCTCCTGCATGTTCATAATATCTTTGCAGATAGCCAAGTTCCTCGATATAGTTGTCAGAATGCTCTCCAGTTATCTTCTTGAGAAGGTTAAGAGCCAGCAGGTCGTATTTGATGGCCTCCTGTGGCTGGCCGTTTCCGTCGCAGTTTTCTGCCATGTGGATAAGGATGTTGGCAAGGTCGAAATCCTGCTTCCCCAGCTGTTCATATACTGTCAGCGACCGCCTGCTTAACTCCTTGGCTTTGGCAAATTCATTGATAGAAGCCCAGTAGATTGATGCGTTGTCGAGGTAGAAGGCATAGTTTTCGTCCTTATTACTGACGTGCTCCCCATATTCTTCAGCAGCCTCAGTGGTAATCTTGGCTGCTTCTTCAGCTTTTCTGAGACGATAATAGATCTTTCCAAGGAATGCTTTATTGCAGAGATATGCAGAATCCTTTTCGCCTCGAAGCTGTTTCAGTATATCCACTTCGCGCAGTTTGGCAGTCAGTGCATCGTCATAGCGCTTGTAGTTCATCAGTTTTAGTACCAATGAGTCCAATTTGTCTGCTTCCTCCTGGGTTGCAGGGGTGTCTTGACTCCATGCTGAAAGTGGAGCAAAACAAAGAAATAAATAAACAAGTATCTTTTTCATATTATCTGAACAAACTATAGGAAACCTTCATTACCTCCTTACATACTCACACCTTCCTGTTGGTCGCCACCATCCGTATAGACGCCCCAGACGCGAGAGGTCCACTGAATGCGGTGGATTTCCATGCTACGGACATTCTTCAGGTCGGTAATCTTGTCGTATTCCATATCGCAGGGCCAGCCATTGAAGAATAAATCGTAGCTTTCTACCACGCTGACTTTGGCATCCTCATCAATCTCCGAGGCCATCTTTTGCAGTTCTTCTTCCGTCATTTTCTGCTCCGACATCATGTTCAGCTGGTCAATCATCAAGTTGCCCACATCCTTGGCAGGAATGGTTATCTCCGAAAGGCTGTTGATGTAATAGTCATCGTCGAAGCCGTCGTCCTCGCTAGTCTTGCCGTAACTGGCCACACAAGTGATGTGCTGCGGGTAGCCCTGATCAGAAACGTAGTCGCCTTCCGACTTTCCTATCTTGAATGCCTTGCCATGAACACCGAACATGATGACCAGTTCCTCATACGACTCCAAAATGGCCTTTTCGTTGGCAAACTGCATGTTCAGAGCAGCCTCGAAGCGCTGACGGGCTATTGCCTGTTCCATTTCTGGCTTTAGGGCATAGAGGCTGTCCATGAGTGCTTTGCTCACCTTACGGGTGAAGTCGCGAACCTCGCGCCAGTTTTCCACGTGTTGGATGGCACCCAGTTCATCTGTAGTGAATATAAGTGGATGGTCGCCCAAAGAATTCACCAGTCGCTCCATCATCTGTGTCATCAGCGTGTCTTCAGGGGTTTCGAAATGATGGCTGATGGGTTGTAGTTCAAACTTATACCCCTGACTAGTGGAATCTCTGACTATCAGCCGGAATTCGCTGTCGCTATAGAAATTCACTGTAGTGTCGTTGTCGACAATCTTCATCTTCACATTCTGGTAGTTATAGCCCATCGTGTCGTTTTTGCAGAAATAGGCTATCACGTTAATCAACGAGTCGGCACTGCTGGCTTCTGCCGTCTGAACCTGTGCGTTGACATTCGCAGAAAATGCGATAAATAATAATAAGGTATAAATATTCTTCATTTTTGCTTTTTTTGAAAACGCCTGCAAAAGTATCCAATGAGGTTATTCACAAGGTTGCAGTCTCGGCAAGCAGTTCCTTTGCAGGAATGCGCTGGATATTGTCATTATCATCACAGACAATAACATCCTGATCTCTTAATGCCTTTTCTTCAAGCATCCTCTGCTCGGCAACTGCCAAGCCATCTCTTAATTTTTCTGCTAATTCTTGTACTTCCTTATTTGACATAGTCTTGCATTTTATTGAACAATGAATCATCGCATATAACAGTCTCTGCATTCTTACCGCCACGGGCGATTTCTATACGAGGCTTTTTGCTGTTGTCATATATATCCCAGAAGTCAACTTCTGATATGACTTTGTGGCAAGAGTCGTCTCAATAGAGAAGGTCTCGTCTTTGGCGAGCAGGTCCTCTATGCGCTGTAGCATCAGTCGGCCAGCCTCTATAGCCACGCTTTCAGGATTAAACGGTGAGAGGCCTCTTGCTATTTCGTCAGCATTCACGAATTCTCTGCAATCAAGGATTTCGGGAAGCACCGTGTACGATGCCGTTGTCTTGCCAGCACCATTACAACCGCTGATAATATACAAGTTTTTGCTCATTACGAGGGCAAAGATACAAACTAATTCACAAACCACCAAATTTTTATTCTCTAAAAATGATCAGTAGAACCGACCCCATGATCCTCCTTTTTACCACTATTAGGTAATTTTCTTGAAGTCTGAAAAGATTCTTCTGCTCTTAACACCTCTTGTTTGCCAGTAGCATAAGTTGCCTCATTTTTTGCTTTCTCATTCAATGTGTTAGGTACCCTTTTATCTTGTAAAGCCAACACACACAGAATGAATAATATCAGAAAAAGAAACATTATGCCAGCAAGAATCCACGAGACTATTTGGAAATATTTAATTATTTTTTTTATTCATAAATTGGGATTATAGAATCATGGCCTCATAGCAAACATCACACGAAGGGTCTGGCACTTCTATATTATAAGATTAAAAATAGAAACGGATTCCACCTAGCAGGTCAAATCGGTTGATACCGTAGTGGTCGTCTTTGTTTCCATTGTATCCTTCTGGCTCTTTGAGGCTCATGGAAAATGCACTTATCTTGATGCCTAGGCCGATGTTCTTAGTGCACATATATTCCAGATTCATTCCTAGCTTGCCTGCAAATCTACCTTCACTATAAGATAATCCCCATAGCGATTCCTTGTAATTACCATAGCCGAGACTTAGCGTAGCGTCATAGCGCCATTTAGTACCAAGTTTAAAACTCGCCCCTATATTTGGGCCGATATATAGTAAGTCCATGTCGAATCCTTCATCAAAAGAGGAGTGAAAATAGCTGAAGTCGACTCCAACGCCTAGAAAATTCTTCCAGAAGTGCTGGTAGGTGAGGTCAGCGGTAAAGCCCCCTTTATTCTTGTATTCTCGACTGTCGGTATATATTTTGGATGTAACGATTCCGTAGCCAATGTTTGCACTGATAATGTTCTTTGGATTATTGGTTGCTCGTTCATAACGATTAATCTGTTCTTTTGTCAAATTGACCAGTTCGGTATCTTTGTTGAGCTCCAGTAACTGGATAGCGCTAACTGCATCGATGGTAACCAGCGAGTCAGGTAAGAGAAGCATACTGCCCCAGATACGATGGCAAGTCGAAGTCCAAAAGCTCGGTTCTTTGTGCTGGTCAATGCGAAGGGCATTGCCACCACTTTCGGCGGTCTTTCTCACAGCCAATGAGACCATGTTGCTATAAAGACAGTTGTAGGCAGGTGTTATACCTCCATCGGTTACTCTTACCGTACCGATGACCTTGGCCTCAGCAGGCACTTGGTCTCCCAGTTCATATACCATCACTGAGTCTGCCTGCCGTGCAGGATAATGTTCCGTTAACTCTGCAATAACTTTCGGAGCAGTCTGACATCCCGTTAACAGGGATGCTACAACCATCATTATTATTAACGTATAAAAATGCTTCATTTTTGCTTTTAAATAAACGATTGCAAAAGTACGTATTTTTTTTCTCGAATATAAGAGAACTCCCCTGAGGGCGTTTATACGGTTGCTGTCTCGGCAAGCAGTTCCTTTGCAGGTATGCGCTGGATGGTCTTGCCATCAGAAGAAACGATGATATCTTCACCGCGAATGGCTTTATCTTCAAGCATTCGCTTTCCTGCTAGTTCAATGCCAGCCTTCAATTTCTCAGAGAATTCCTTATTTGACATAGTCTTGCATTTTGTATCATGGAGCCCCGTGATATACAGAAATATGCGGGTAGGTTATTCCCAACAATACCCCATTCGCTTCAGCATGGTCTCTTCTGAAAGCCAGGTGTTTTTGATGTATTCTATGTAGACGACGTCATCTACAATGGAGTAAATAATCTTTATACGGGGGATGACTTTATAGCCTCGCAGTTCGAAACCCGCTTTTTCTGAAATCGGCTCTATAGCAGCTGCAAAAGGTGATTTGGCAATGTCGCGCACCGCATCCATCACTTGCTTGCGCATCTTTGTGTACTGCGACTCGCCATGCTCTTCTAAGGTATATTCTAATACCTCAACAAGGCTCAGCAACGCCGGTTCCGACCATCTTGTCTCTAAACTCATATAGTCTGTCGTCTAAGAAACGTTCAGCTTCTTCTTGCGAAAAACTCTTGCCAGCCAGGATCCGGCTATGGCTAAGTTGTAGAATCTTTACAAGTCTTTCTTCTTCTGTCATCATACCCATTTATGCTATTTCTAATGATGCTGCAAAGATACGAAAATAATCCGAAACCCCAAAGGGGAATGCCGAAAATATTTGCCATCAGCCAAGAAAAAGCCACTCTCCGCTGATGGGGAAGGTGGCCTTTTTGTGTATCATGGGTTCACTTCAACCCCATGATATATGACTTTCTTTGTGCCGTTGGGCGTCTGAAGAATGCGGAGGCCGCGATGGCTGTCAGATATGGGACGTCCGCTGAGGTCGAAACTGCGAAGTTCCTGATTGTCACGGGTGTAGGAGAGGGGCCTGACGCTGGTCGCCTCGAACTCACGAATCTCCCCGAAAGTGTTCCATGGGGCTTGCTGATAATGCTCAATGCAACCTTGGGGAACGTAGAGCACCGACTCCTGCATTGTCCAGTCCTTGAAGGCCTGAGCATCGGTTTCTGCTGGCGGTTCCTGCGAATACATATAAACGGTATGCGACGAGAAATTGGGAACGGCAAAGGCTGCATTTTCTATCTTGCGTACCGAGGCTGGTATGTGCCACTCTTTCATGTAGTCTGCGCCAGCCAGTGCCCATGGGCCGATTTCTTCCAGTCCGTCAGGTAATTTGCAGTCCTTCAGACGGTAACACTCGTAGAAGGCCGATTGTCCTATACGTTTGACAGTCGGTGGCAGTATGAGTTTTACCAGCGACTGGCTACTATAGAAGGCGGCCTTGGGTATGCTGTCGAGAGGAGGCAGAATGTTGATGGTATCCACAAATATACCAGAAAAAGCAAATTCGTCAATATGTCGTAAGCTCTCAGGAATCACCAGACTTCCTTTCGTCAGCCCATAGAGCGCGTATTCCTCTATAGTCTCCAGCCCGTCAGGCAGTACGAGATTCCTCATTCGGTTGTTGTTCAATGCGGCCCTCCCTATATGCTTCAGTTTTGCAGGCAGGTGAATATCGTCAATAAAACAGTAGGCAAAGGTGTTGTTACGTAGATATTCCACATTGTCTGAGATGATGACCTTGTCTATATAGCAGTTCTCAAAGGCCGAGGCGCCGATATAGGTCACACTATTGGGGATGACCAGTTTCTTCTGATGGGGAGCCATGTTGTAGAGCACATATTTGAAGGCCTCTTCGCCGATGTACTCCACTTGTTCATTGAGCGTGATGTTGTAGCTGCGGTGGTAGTTGAAGGCTTTGTCATCGATAATTTTCACTTCGGGCCGAATGGTAAAGGTTTCTGTCCGCGTGCCGATAGGCCCGAAGTAGGACAGCAGACGGGTGTGGTCGCGGGTGTACAGATAGCCGTCCTCCAGCACGAATTCCGGGTTGCCTTCGTCTATGGTCACATCCTCCAGACTGATGTTCCCGTTCAGCGCGCCATTGCCGATGTGCACGAGCGTGGCAGGAATATGCAGCCGCTTAAACAGGTTCTTGGTGATGGCATGGTCGCCTATCCACGTCAGCGTAGGCGGAAAGACGAGACTGTCGCCACAGAAGGTGAGGGCATAGTCGCCAATCTTCTTCAGCGTGTTGGGCAGCACCAGACTCTTAAACTCCTTGTCGGCAAACATATAGGGACCGATGACGTCGTCTTCCGTTGTATAGTCTTCGTAGTAGGGATCTCCGCCCGCCACAATCCGGCAATCCGAGAGATTCAGCGTCCTTTGGGAATTAGCCCATTTACGCAACACCCTCACGTCCGAGCCGTTAATCGTGCCTTCCAGTGTCAGGTCACGCTCATAAGTCAGGTCGTATGTGTCAAACAAGCTTTGCAGGTTTCCTGCCGAAACGGTCACCGTCTTCGCTGCCGACAAACGGCTTGGCGTTGCCAACAACAGAGCTGTTAAAATGAATAGTATAATACGGTTAGTCATCTTCTGTTTTTTACTTGTTATACATCATTGAACATGCAAAGGTACGAATAAGTGAGCAAAATACAAAAGGAAAACACAAAAAATGATAAAAAAGCAAGTGCGTTTGTAGAAAAGTCTATTGTTTTTTATACCTTTGCAGCCCGAAAGAATAAATATGCATAAAAATTGTATGAAAAACTATTTGTTACTGTTTGCTTTCTGTGCCCTGAATGCTGTGGCCCAGACGTCAGAACCCAACTTGAAATGGGGAAAGCCCACAGACGAGGAGCTGAAGATGACGGAATATGCCGGCGATAAGGACGCTGATGCAGTAGAGCTGTGCCGGATGGTAAGTGTGAACTACGACTGGGTCATCAACGATTTCCGTGTCTTTTATCGCGTGAAGTGCCGCCTCAAGGTACTCAAGCCGGAAGGTAAGGATGTGGGCGACCAGACGATTTCCATCCGTACCAGCGACAACACGACTAAACACGAGATTGTAGGAGGTTTGAAGGCTACCACCTATAATCTGGAGAATGGCAAGGTGGTGAAGACGAAGATGGAAAGCTCGATGGTTCATGAAGAGCAGTTGGACAAAACGACGAAACTGATAAAGTTCAGTATTCCCCAGGTGCGCGTGGGAAGCGTGATAGAATATGAGTACAGGGTGGAAAGCGATTTCTACTATGACCTGCGCGACTGGTATGCCCAGAAGGACATTCCCGTGGCTTATACCAAATACGAGCTGGCAGTGCCAGACTGGTTTGCCTTTAACCTGGACCAGACGGGCATGGTGCGTTTGGAGCATCAGGAAAACAGCGGGTCGATGATTATTGGCGACACCCATCTGAACGTCCAAGAAGACACGTTTGTGGGCAGAAATCTGCCTGCATTGAAGGGCGATGACTATGTGTGGTGTGCCGAAGACTTCGGTGCCAAAATCACTCATGAACTCAAAGGAATCTACGTTCCGGGCGCTGTCCACAAAGACTATTCAGCCACGTGGACAGACATCGACAACATACTGCTGGGAGACGACGAATTCGGAGGCAGAATCAAGAAGAGCAGTCCGCTGAAAGACGAAATCCAGTCCGCAGAAATACCATCTATCAGTGACGCTCGCGAACGGGCTGCAGCCTGTTGGCAACTGCTGAAAACGAAGGTGAAGTGGAACGGCGACTATGCTTTCTGGGCCAAATCGGGCAGCAAAGTGCTGAAAGAAGGTACAGGTTCGAATGTAGATATCAACTTCCTGTATATTAATATGTTGCACGATGCCGGGTTGGAAGCCTATCCCGTAGTGCTGCGACTTCGCAATCACGGGCGTCTGCCTCTGTCGCACGCCAGTCTGAAATACCTCTCCACGTTTGTCGTCGCCATCCAACTCAACGAAACGACCACTGCCTATATGGACGCTTCGGTGGAAGATGGCTACTTTGATGTCTTGCCGCCACGCCTGCTGACGGAGATGGCACGCACCATCCGCAAGGGTAAAGAGGGCGAGTGGGTGAACCTGCTGGCAACAGCCAAATCCTCGGAGACCACCGTCGTACAGGCAGCTCTCGACGACAAGGGCCTTATCAGCGGCATCAGGATGAATAACAGTGTCGGAGAGTCGGCTGCGAACCTCAGAAAAAAGTGGCGTACGGCAAAAGACAGTGTCGACGTCATCCACGACATGCAAGAAAGAGACGAAATGGAAATCACCCAATACAAGCTGGAAGGTCGCAACGACTTTTCACTGTCGGTGCGTGAAACCGTCAACTTTACAAAAACATGTACTACGGCGGGTGACCTCATCTATCTGAATCCGCTGGTGTTCACCCCTTGGCAGAAGAATCCCTTCACGACCGATACGCGCGACCTGCCCGTGGAATTCCCATATAGCCAGCGCGAAACCTACAATGTGATGTTGAAACTCCCCGAAGGCTGGCAGGTGGAGGAAATGCCACAGCCCATCGTCCTGAAGTTCGACGGCATTACGGCACGCATCGGCGTACAGCAAAACGGCGATATGCTACAGACTCAGTACAAGCTGGATTGCAGTCGCACCTTCTTCACGCAGCAACAATATCAGGATCTGAAGAACTTCCTCGACAAGCTGATTGAGAGCACCAAGCAGATGATAACGCTGAAGAAGAATCCATGAGACAAGTCATGCTTTTTGCCCTGCTGATTACGGGCATCCTACGTGTCTTGGCGGAAAATGCTGTTGTCGAGGAGTCCGTCACCGAGGTGGAGTGCACCAGCGCGACCCATGCCATTGTTCAATTCAGGGAGGTAACCACCATTCTGAACGAGCACTGCGCAGATCTTGCCACGTTCGTCTGTTCGTGCAGCAAGAACGACAAGTTGACGCGTTTCAAGGGACAGGCGACGGATGCCACGGGGCGCGTTCTGCGCAAGTTCAAGGAGGGCGACCTGAAGCGCACGGAGTACTCCCAGTACCTCGCCATCGACGACTACAGGATGTATCTTGACTATACGCCACCCGTCTATCCCGTCACCGTCACTTATGAGTGGACGATGGAAAGTCACGACAACCTGATAGAGTTTCCCCGTTTCTGTCCACTGACCGACTACGACGTCAGCGTCAAGAAGGCTGTCTACCGGTTGACAGCCCCTCAGGACATGGCCATCCGCCATGCGCTGCTGAATATCGACAAGGCAGTGACAACCTCAGACGACGGCCGGACACTCACACTTGAACTCGAAAACCTGCCAGCCTTGAAGCAAGAACCATTCGCCCGTCCCCTGAGAGAACGGTTGCCGATGGCCTACTTTGCGCCTACAGACTTCGTGTATTATGGCACAAAAGGCAGTTTTAGCAGCTGGGGCAACTATGGCAAGTGGGAGTACAGCCTTATCAATGGGCGTGACGCGTTGCCTGACGACGTCCGAAAAGAAATCCACCAGATGACCGACGGGCTGACGACCGACCGCGAGAAAGTGTCAGCACTTTATAAACACTTGGAGAAAACCACACGTTATGTGGCTATCATGCTGGGCATTGGCGGACAGCAACCCGCTCCGGCAGCAAGCGTCAGCAAAAGTGGCTTTGGCGACTGCAAGGGGCTCTCGAACTACATGCGTGCCATGCTGAAAGAGGTGGGAATTCCATCGAACTACACCATCATCAGCACCACCAATCGCCGCCTGCTTCCTGACTTTGCCAGCGTCGGACAGATGAATCACGTCATTCTGCAAGTACCGCTCACGGGCGACACACTATGGCTGGAATGTACCAATCCGGAGTTGCCGATGGGCTATGTGCATGAGGATATTGCCGGACATGATGCCATCGAGGTCAGCGCAGCCGGTGGACGGTTTATCACCTTGCCCGCCTATGCCGACACCACCAACCTGTTGCTCAGCACCATCAGCATTCAGTTGGATTCTATGGGAGCTGCCGCCGTCACCATGTCGCAGCAATCAGATAACCTGCAATACGAAAGCCGCCGCCCCATGTTGAAAATGGACGAGAAAGAGCGCCAGCGGGTACTTCAGCGCATGGTGCGAGTACCGCAGGCAGAAATCAGTAAAATCGATGTCCGCGAAAACGGAGCCTCCATGGTGCTCGATGCTGACGTGAAAAGCCAGAAATATGCCTCCGTTACGGGGAAGCGGCTTTTCGTACCCATTTGCCCTATCCATCGGGACTATAGCACACCCAATGCCACCGACAATCGTCAGGAAGACATCTGGATAGAATCGGGCTATCTCGACGAAGACGACATCACCCTCGTTTTACCCGAAGGCTACCAGATTGAAGCCAAGCCCGCTGACATACAGATAGAGAAACCCTTCGGCACATTCTCCTTTACAATGACGTCCGACAACGGGAAAGTACAGGTCCGCAACCGCCTGATCATGAAGTCGGGTAACTACGACAAGGCATTATATCCAGAACTCATGGAGTTTATCAAGACCATCAGCAGCACCTACAGCCAGAAAATGGTCTTGGTACGGAAATGACAGCCTGCTTTGGCGAAAATAGTTTAAAAATCTTGCGCGGTTCGTGGAAAATGATTACTTTTGCATCGTAAAAATAACATCCAACATTACAACTATGATTACCAACGAACAAACAGCAACATTGAACGAACTGCGTCGCGACTGTGCCAAACAGCAGAAGAAAGGCTTACACTTCATCCTGGCTTCCGTGTTTATCTGGGCCGCCGTATTGATTGTACATCTGACCAACCTGCCCATCGAGACAAAGAATATTCTCACCTTTTGTGTGGCCTGTCCATTGATGCCACTGGCTTGGATGATTTCCAAACTGATACATGTTGATTTTCAAGGCAAGAGCAATCCCCTGACATCGTTAGGACTGCTTTTCTCTGTGAATCAGATCCTGTACATTCTTATTGCCATGTGGGTGTTTGCGGCCGTACCCGAGAAAATGCTGATGGTTTATTCGATGATTTTCGGAGCCCACCTGATGCCTTATAGTTGGCTCTACCAGTCGAAGAGTTACATGGTGATGTCCATTGTCGTACCCATCCTGGCACTTGTTATTGGCCTCATTGCCCAGCCCTATGTGTTGGCAATCTTTATGCTTTGTGTAGAAGTTTTCTTCTCGCTCAGTCTGATCATGGAAAATAGGGAATCGGCTTAGCAATATGAATTACACGATAGAGAAAATCACTACGCTCATAGGAGCACGTCGCATCGGTACGGCTGATGCACGGATAGGGTGGCTGCTGACGGATAGCCGCTCGCTGTGTTTCCCTGAGGAGACATTGTTTTTTGCCCTGAAGACCCCGCGAAACGACGGACACCGGTATATTGCCGATTTGTATCGCCGAGGCGTCAGGAATTTCGTCGTGGAACCCGTTATTAATGCAGCTCGCATGGGTGGCGAAGTAGACTATACCGATGCAAACTTCCTGGTAGTGCCTTCGCCCTTGGCTGCCTTGCAGCGACTGGCCGAACGCCATCGCGACGAGTTCAATTGTCCTGTAGTGGGCATTACGGGTTCGAACGGCAAGACGATGGTCAAGGAGTGGCTCTATCAGGTGTTGTCGCCCGACTTCCATGTGACGCGTTCGCCTAAGAGTTTTAATTCTCAGATTGGTGTGCCGCTGTCAGTCTGGTTGTTGAACGAACAGACCGAAGTAGGACTTTTCGAGGCGGGTATCAGTCAGCCTGGCGAGATGCCGGCACTGGCAGATATCATCCAGCCTACCATTGGCGTGCTGACAAGCATTGGTGCTCCCCATCAGGAGAATTTCCGTTCGATGGAGGAGAAATGTATGGAGAAACTGCAGCTGTTTCACGATGCACAGGCCATTATCTACAGTGCTGACGACGACTTGGTAAGCCGTTGTGTGCGCCGTAGCGGTTTTAAGGGTAAGAAAATTGGCTGGCGCCGCGAGGAACTGCTGAAGACCTACGAGTTGCCGTTTATCGACGAGGCTTCGGTAGAATGCTCATTAGCAGTAGCTGCCACAGCTCTGTATCTGGGTGTCAAACCCGAACAACTTCGTGAGCGTATGGCACGGCTCGAACCAGTGGCCATGCGCCTGGAGGTGAAAGAAGGCCAGCACGGCTGTACGCTCATCAACGACTCCTATAATTCAGACATCAATTCGTTGGATATCGCCCTCGACTTCATGTCGCGCCGTGTCAACGACGAGCGTCACCGCACGTTGATATTGAGCGACATCTTTCAAAGTGGTATGACGGCAGCAGACCTGTATAGAGAGGTGAACGAGCTGTGCATGAAGCGTGGTGTCAGTAAACTGATTGGTATAGGCCCGGAGATTACATCTCAACGTTCCATGTTCCATGTTCCAAGTTCCATGTTCTTTGCCACGACGGAGGCTTTCCTGCAAAGCAAGGCCTTCCGAGAGCTTCGCGACGAGGTGGTGCTCGTCAAGGGCGCCCGTGCCTTTGGCTTTGACCACATCACCGAACAATTGGAGCAGAAAGTGCACGAAACCATTCTCGAGGTCAATCTGAATGCTGTCGTCGACAACCTGAACTACTACCGTTCGTTCTTGAAGCCTGAGACGAAGCTGGTGTGCATGGTGAAGGCCGATGCCTACGGGGCAGGAGCTGTCGAGGTGGCCAAGACGCTGCAGGACCATCGAGTGGATTATCTGGCGGTAGCTGTAGCCGACGAGGGTGTGACGCTGCGTCGTAACGGCATCACGCAGAACATCATGATTATGAATCCTGAGATGACAGCCTTTAAGACGATGTTCGACTACGACCTGGAACCCGAGGTGTATTCGTTCCGCCTGATGGATGCCCTGATACGTGCCGCTGAGCAACAGGGTGTTACGGGATGGCCCGTGCACATCAAGCTCGATACGGGCATGCACCGCTTGGGATTCGATCCAGAGCACGATATGGACGAACTGATTCGCAGGCTGCGCAGTCAGAATGCCATTATTCCGCGTTCGGTGTTCTCGCATTTTGTTGGTTCCGACAGCGACGACTTCGACAATTTCTCGGCCGAGCAGTTCCGTAAGTTCGACGAGGGCAGTAAGAAACTGCAGGCAGCCTTCAGTCATAAGATTCTGCGCCACATGGATAATTCCGCTGCTATCGAGCACTTCCCTGAGCGTCAGATGGACATGTGCCGCCTGGGACTGGGACTCTATGGCGTCGATCCACGCGACAATCGCATCCTGCATACGGTCAGCACGCTGAAGACGACCATCCTGCAGTTGCGCCATGTGCCCAAGGAGGAAACGGTAGGCTACAGTCGTAAGGGCATCCTGACGCGCGACTCCGTGATTGCCGCCATCCCCATAGGTTATGCCGACGGACTGAACCGCCATTTGGGACGTGGTGCCTGCTATTGTCTGGTGAACGGCAAGAAGGCTCCCTATATTGGAAACATTTGTATGGATGTGGCCATGATTGACGTGACCGACATCGACTGCCAGGAAGGCGACATGGTGGAAATCTTTGGCGAGCACCTGCCCGTTACCGTCCTGTCTGATGTTCTTCAGACTATTCCATACGAGGTGCTGACCAGCGTCAGCTCACGTGTCAAAAAGGTCTATTTCCAAGACTGACACCTATTGATAATGATAGTGTCTCCTGTTCTTCAGATAGGAGAGGTCATTCTGATGGCGGTAAGCTTCTTTCTCAAAACGGATATTGTAATACGCTTTGAGCCTGTCTCTGTATTTGATGCAGAGCACTAGCCATTCGATGCCGTACCAGATGAAGAACGGAATGTAGAGCAGTTCCCTTTGTTGCGCCACATGGATGAGTTCATGATTGACGGCATAGCGGTTCAGTGGCTCTCTGGCCAAGATGAACTCGCCAAGTGTCAGCGCCAGGAAATCCTTCCCAAGGGGGAACTTCTTGATTCTCAATATCTTGGGCATGCTGTCGTAACTGTGTTGCCTATTCTTCCTGTGGCTTGTTTTCGTTCATGTATTCGCGTGGCGACATGCCATAGAATTTCTTGAAGATGGTCGAGAACGACGCAGCATTATTGAATCCGCAGGCAAACATTACTTCCGTGATATTCATGTTCTGCGACGACAATAGCTGTGCAGCCTGTTTCAGACGAATGTTACGAATGAAGTCGTGGGGAGTCTGGCCCGTCAGTTCTTTCATCTTGCGATGCAGGTGGACACGGCTGATGCCTACCTCGTCGGCAATGCTGTCGACACTAAGGTCGGAATTGCCGATATTCTTGTTGATGACCTTCATGACGCGGTCGAGCAGCTGCTCGTCGGGCGACTTCATCTTGACCTGTTCAACCTGCTCCTCCAGTTGATCGTTGCGGCCATACTTCAGTCGCAGCATCTGGTGGGTATGAATCAGGTTGATGATGGTACGACGGAGAATGTCCATATTAAACGGCTTCAGCAGATAGGCGTCGGCTCCAGTTTCCAAGCCCTCCAGACGGTCCTCGTCACGGCTCTTGGCGGTGAGCAGAATGACGGGGATATGGCTCGTCGTAGGACTGCTCTTGATTTTCGAGCACATCGTGTTACCGTCCATCTCAGGCATCATGACGTCGGAAATGACAAGGTCGGGAATTGTCTTCAGCACTTCGCTGAGGCCTGCCTTACCGTTCTCGCAGACGCTGACGTCGTAGTCGGGCGACAGCTCGCTCACCAGGAAGTCGCGGATTTCAGCATCGTCCTCGACAATGATGATATGCTGTCGCTGGCCAGCCTTTGGCAGTTCAACAGCCACTTCGGCATTATCATCGACGGGCAGTTCTTCTATGAGACTGGTGGTCGGAGCGTTCTGCTGGATTTCCTCTTCCTCGATCATCTCCTCCGGTTTCAGGTGGGCAGAGCCCATCGGGATGGTTACCACAAACTCACACCCCTTCTGGTTCTTATTGTTATGGGCTTCAATAGTACCATGATGTAATTCTACCAACGAACGGGTCAAATCGAGGCCGATACCCGTACCCGTCTTGCGGTCGTTGACATGGGACGGCGTCTGGTAGAAACGCTCGAAAATACGGTCGAGCTTATCTTCAGGAATACCTTCTCCCGTATCCTTGATAGCTAGTTTTACGTTTTGCTGATCGTGGGTAATGGCCATGCGGACTTCACCTCCTGCAGGGGTGAATTTAAAGGCGTTTGACAGCAGATTGACAATGACTTTGTCGAAGTTGTCACGGTCAATCCATACGTGCAGTTCCTGTGTGTCGTGCTCGTAGGTAAAACTGACGTTCTTCGTCTTGGCCTGCTGCGTGAACAGCGTGTGGATGTCGCCTACAAACGAAATCAGTTCCGTTTCGCGCATGTGCATCTGCATCTGTCCCTTGTCAATCTTACGGAGGTCCATCATCTGGTTGATGAGTCCGAGAATACGCTCGGCATTGCGGCGGATGATTTCGTAGGTGCTGCGGCGATGTGGATCCTCGTCCTGCTTGATGAGCGAAAGCAGCGGGGTGACGATGAGCGTCATAGGGGTGCGTATCTCGTGCGAGATGTTCATAAAGAACTTCAGCTTGGCATCGGCCATTTCTTCGGCATGGATATGCTCCTGCAGGCGCAGATTGTCCTGTTCCTTGCGACGGTGTTGCTTTCTGTAGAACCAAAACAGGGCAAACAGTGCGAGGATGTAGATGGCGTAGGCCAATGGCGTGCGATACCAGGGCGCATGGATGACAACTGTAAAGCAACGCTCGGGCGTGTCGATGCCGTTTTGCTCGGCTACGACGCAGAAGTGGTAGTCGCCGGGCGATAGGTGCGAGAAGGTGATTTCGTTGACACCCGGCTTCATGCGTACCCATTCCTCGTGATTGATGCGGTAGCGGTAGACAATGTGCTCAGGGTTGTCGTATGTCAGCGTTGACAGCTGCAGGGCGAAGGTGTTGTCGCCAGGGCTGAGCACGAAACGGTTGGCAGCAATGACGGTGGTGTCGACTACATGCCAGAATCCTGACATAGTGGCTGGGGTGACGGGCTCGCCGTTGACTGAGAATCCAGTCAGTTTCACTTCGGCCTTCCATTCGCGCTCCTTGATTTCTTTTGGCGTAAACCATGTGACACCTCCTAGTCCGCCAAAAATCAGTCTGTCACCAGGGGCCTTCCAGGATGCTCCGTCGCTGAATTCATTCGACTGCAGACCATTGTCGACAAAGTAGTTGTTGGTCTTCTTGGTCTTGGGGTCTAATCGGCAGAGCCCGTGATCCGTCGATATCCACAGATAGCCTTGGTTGTCTTGCTCAATGCTTGAAATACCATTGTCGGCCAGTCCACTCTCAATAGAATAGAGGTGTTCTTTGTGCGTCTTCAGGTCGTAGCAAAGCATGCCGTCGTTGGTACCCACATAGAGTATCCCGTCAAATTCGCGTGCCACACGGGTGGGGGTACCGTAGTTGATACAGTTGAGTCCATTGAAGGTTGAGGTCCAGCTTTCTGTCTTCAGGTCCATCGCACAGACACCCAATGTTGTGGCTACGTAGATGCGTTGCCCGTCTGGCGACAGTGAAACCTGCGAGACGTAGTTGTTTATCAGGCAGTTTGCCTTGCGGTCTCGGTTGGCTTCCTCCAGTTGTAAGTAAGATTTGACATCGCCCGTCTTGGGGTCAAAGCGTAACAGACCTTCACCCATCGTTGCCATCCACACTTGTCCCTGTAAATCGGTTTTCATCGAGAACACGCTGATGGTGGATCCTTGGGGTAACAGGTAGGGATGATAGGTCAGCGACTGGCCGTCAATCCATCCGATTCCCTCTTTGTAAGAACCTACCCAAATGCGTCCTTGTTGGTCCTCTGTCAGGCCTAAAATGGTCGAAGGGAAATTTGCCTTGAAGTGCCGAAGCGGTTGTCCCTCACTGTTGCAACTATATAGCCCGTCCTTGTCTGTACCTACCCAAAAATAGCCATTTGTGGTGGACAGCACGCTGGTGACACAGGCAGAGCCGATTTTGTTCTTTGCCCCCAGCTTATAGCCCATATAGTTGAATCCCGTGGTCTTGGCAGGGTGCATATAGATTCCTTTCTGCAGCAGCCCCAGCCATGTGTTGCCATTGTGGTCTTCGCAGATGGAGTAGACCTTTGCCGTGCTGAGGTCCACATCGCGGCTGAAGTAGGGGTTGTCAGTCAGATTTCCCGTCTTGGGGTCATAGATGGCCAGTCCCAGTCCGTCGTAACCGACCATGATTCGGTTGTCGTTACTGCAATAGAGCGTGGAGATGTGTTTAGAACCTGTGGCATCAATGTGTCTGAGAGCCCAGTTTTCATCGAATACGAACATACCCGCATTGGTTGTTCCAATATAGATATTTCCTTGCTGGTCTTCGCAAATGTCAAGTACAGATGCCTGTTCTTTCTCACCTTGGAAGAATCGTCTGATGGTCTTTCCGTCATAACACCACAGTCCCTGGCTTTCGGTCACAAGCCATAGGTAGCCCTTACTGTCCTCCTTGATGCGGTGGACAGACATCAGGTTTGACAGCACTCCTCCAATCTGGCGTGCCTCGTGTTTGTTCTTATCCATCTTTAGCACACCATGTCCTGATGTGCCTACCAGAATATCGCCATTCTCGCGTTCCAGCAGACAGGTGATATAGTGAGGCTGGGAGTGTCCGTCCATGTCGTAAGTGGTTACGTTCTGGAACCGTTGTCCGTCGTAGGTCTGCAAGGCGCCATACATGCCGATATAAAATAGTCCGTTGCGGTCCTGCATAATGGCGTTGACATAGTTGCTGGCCAGTCCGTCCTCCTGTGACGATTCTTTCTTGATGATGCGGAATTGGTATCCGTCGTAGCGGTTCAGACCATTACGTGTGGCCACCCATATGAATCCGTCACGGTCCATATAGATTTGCGTCGTGAAACTACTTGACATCTGTTTGTCAGCGTCAAACAATTTCCCCATCTGGGCGTGAACGCTCAAACAGCAAAAAGTCAGTCCTGAAAAAAGCCATAAACGTAGTTTGTTAATAGCTTTAGGCCATAGAACTTTACGTTTCATAGAATAATATCTTCAGTTAGTCAGTTGTTTTTATAACTGCGTGCAAAGATAAACATTTTTACAGTAACCACCAAAAAAAAGTCAACTTTATTTCTTGTAACATGCTAAAATGTTACATAAAATAAAGCTGAGCTTAAAAAATTAATATTTTTTTACTTTTCTTCTACGCTGTATGCAAAGCTATCTACATCTACCCAACCGCCGGCTTTCTTTGTGGCAAAGTTGAATATGGCGAATTTAGAACCCATGAAGAACTGCTGCCAATTGAAACGCATCTTGTAGTCGTTTGTTCCAATCTTTGTCCACTGTTCACCGTCGAGGCTGTAATAGAAGTTGGCAGCGTCCTTGCCACCACGCTCTCCAGGACGGAAGTCACCGTCAATGCGAAGCCAGACAGTGGTCTGCTTCTTGTCGAGGGCCACGCTCTCGATTACCTTCTCGCTGACGTTCTCCTTTTCTACCGTCTTGTCTTTGGGAGTCAGTTTCACGCCCCATTCCTCAAATTGTAACACGGCCTTGCTCCCCTGTTTCCTGATGGCCAGGGCACCTGTCTGGTCGTTAAAGGTAGCAAATCCAGCACAGTCGCCATCTTTCATCTTCGAGATGTCCATTTTCACCACACCGCTGCACGTGGGGCCTTCCATACGCTGCGTCAGCGTGTTGGGAGCCAGGAAGATGTTGGGCACCACCCGGTTGGTCTTCAGCCTGAGCCATCCAGCGCGCTCTGTCAGGCTCCAAGCATTGTCCACGGGGTTGTGGTTCCACTGCCAATGCAAGCCCAGCTTGGGGTCGGTGAAGTCATCGCTGCACACAATGTGGCGCTCGGGTTCGCCGCTCTTCAAGGGGCGCATCACCGTCGGCACGAGGCCTTCTTCGTCGCCCAGCATAGGCCAACCGTCAATCCAGCGACATGGACTCAGCGTTAGTACGCGTCCCACACCGCCACGGTCCTGAAACATCACGCCATACCAGTCACCATATTCCGAATCGACAATCGTTCCTTGAGCCAGATAGGAGAATCCGCCAAAGGGAGATTCGAGGATGGTTTTCTTTTCGTAGGGTCCGTGAATGTCGTCGGCACGATAGCATACCTCGCGACGATGGCGCCCTGGGGCATACACATGGGAAATCATGAGCAGGTAGTACTTTCCGCGATACTTTATCACGCGAGAGCCTTCCAAAAGACCCGTCTCGTCAGCTTCGCGCTCGAAAATCTTCTGGTGTGTACCTTCTATCACGTCCGACAGGTCGGGTTTAAGCTCCATCAACTCGCCAGTACCATATATAACATACACGCGATTGTCATCATCGAAAAATAGCGAGCAGTCGTGGAAATGGCGCATGCGCGACAACAGCGTCCAAGGACCTTCGGCCTTCTCGGCAGTAAAGATATAGGTGTCGCCCATAGGACCGGCCTCGTTAGGAGCCAGTAGGGCATAGAATCGTCCGTTGTGGTATTTCAGCGAGGTGGCCCATTGTCCGCGGCCGTAGGCCGTGCCCTCCAGCAGGTCGTACTTGGGCGAGTCGGTCAGCCGGTCGAAGACATAGCCTACCGTCTCCCAGTTCTTCAGGTCTTTCGACCGCATGATGGGGGCGCCGGGCATCAGGTGCATCGTGGTGCTGACCAAATAATAGGTATCGCCCACGCGTATGATATCGGGATCGGGCACGTCGGCCCAAAGCATCGGGTTTTTCACAAAAGCACCGTCAGTGCTGCTGGAACGCTTTCCAGCAGCCTCTGAGGTTACAAAACAAACTACTAATGATAATATTACTAAAACAAATCTCTTATTCATTTGCGGAAATGTATGCGGTTTTAGTTTTTTGACGTTGCAAAGATAGATACTTTTTTTTAATTATATATTATTATAAGTTTCATAAACTTTTTCATTTGTATCAACATTACAAAAAATAAAAAACTCCCACCGTTTAGAAAAAATAACGGTGGGAGTTTCTTTGTTTTTTTGATTAGAAAAGGAAAGTTTTTTCTAACCAGTAAGTAAATATACCCGCCAGATAGCCCACGAAAACGATCCATGTAATCTTCTTCATGTACCATCCGAAGGTGATTTTCTCCAGTCCCATGACCACCACACCAGCTGCAGAACCGATGATGAGCATCGAACCGCCGACACCGGCACAGTAGGCTAGTAGCTGCCAGAAGATACCATCGACAGCCAGGTCGCCAGCGGCCTGAACCGGATACATGCCCATGCAGCCTGCCACGAGAGGCACGTTGTCGACAATGCTCGACAGCACTCCGATGATGCCCGTTACCAGATAGTGGTTGCCCTCGAAAGTAGCGTCGAGACCCTTGCCTAGCATGGTCAGCACGCCAACCTCCTGCAGTACGGCGACAGCCATCAGGATGCCTAGGAAGAACATGATGGTCGACAGGTCAATCTTGGTCATGATGTCGCTCACGCGCTTGGCCATGGTGTCCTCCTCCGACGTGTTGTAGTGGAAAATCTCGGTAGTAGTCCACAGCACACCCAGCACCAGCAGGATGCCCATGAACGGCGGCAGGTGTGTCAGCGTCTTGAAGATGGGTACGAAGATGAGTCCGCCCACGCCCAGCCAGAAGATGATGTCGCGCTGTGCTTTCGTAAACTGGCTGACATCGGCTTTGGGCAGGTTCTGTTCCTTGTCGAACTTACCTTCCAGGTGCATGCTGAGGATGAATGCCGGAATGAGCATCGAGACGAGCGACGGGATGAAAATCTCGCTGAGCACACCCTGTGTGGTGATGACGCCCTTGATCCACAGCATGATGGTGGTCACGTCGCCGATGGGCGAGAAGGCACCACCCGAGTTGGCAGCGATGATGACCAGTGCGGCATAAATCATGCGGTCTTGGCGGCTCTGCACCAGTTTGCGCAACACCATAATCATCACGATGCTGGTGGTCAGATTGTCGAGGATGGCCGACAGGAAGAATGTCTTGAAG
>Ga0247609_10001962_pt1 | contig 22870 bp, 22 predicted proteins | sample 172DNAGHGlowgp2_FD_193487 | JGI IMG/M metagenome (GOLD analysis project Ga0247609, IMG submission 193487) | Sheep rumen microbial communities from Palmerston North, Manawatu-Wanganui, New Zealand - 1728 DNA GHGlow gp2 | ecosystem: Host-associated > Mammals > Digestive system > Stomach > Rumen ...
TTATCCATTCAAATAAGAATGCTAAACTTCTTTCATTAGATGATTTGAAGATGTGGAAGAGAGCTAAAAAATGACAAGTAGTTATGACTGGTAACGATGAGTTAGAGGGTTGATTATCTATCATTGAATGAGCTGTCAGACTTCGCTTTGATGATGGAAGTATGGAAACATTACATTCAAATAATATCCATCTTGCAGAGCCTGAAACTCCGTTAGTTAAGATTTCTGATAAAGCGATAGCTATTGCTTATCGTCCATGGGAAGAAAAAGATGAAAATAGAAAATATAAAGATGAAAAGAAGAAAAACTGACCAGAAGAACAAGATAATCTTTTCACAATTCCTGGAGTAGTTCCATCTGTCCCAGTTAATCCAGATGAAGAGAAATGAGATGATGTAGAGGAGAGTAATGATGCTGGAGAAAATTATGAAGAAGATGCAGAAGCTTAAAAATTGAGGAAAAACAGCTCTAAACTTGTAGAGCTGTTTTTTTAAAGAATTCAGATTTTAAATTTTTTTTACCTAGAAATTTCCTTTTAGAAAAGGATTAATTTTCAGAATTTCTCCATAACTCATTATTTCTCAATGTCATGGATAGCATAATGTGGATAAATCAATTCATAGATGTTTAAATTTTCATAATGAAGCTTGCATTTTATTTATATCTCATGTTGGAGTACGTAAAGTTCATATACTATCACCCATGACAGTATCTCAAAGGAATAAAGCTGAAAGTTTTTCAAAGTAATACATTACACATCAGTCTGTATGTCATGGAACATGGATTACTTGAGATGTTAATTCTCATAATTTGTAACTTCATTGTTCTATTAGTTTAACGTCAGATTTTATTTGTATAGGTTCTTTTCAAACTAGGAATGAACAATTTAACTTGGTATTTGATAATAGTTCTCTATCAAATTGATGAATGTTAGCTTGAACTTTTGGAAAATCTTTGATAATTTGATCAACACATCTGATATGATCTCAGTGGCCGTGTGTTAATAAAATTGAATCAATCTTTCAGAGTTTCTCTAAATATTTTTTTAATTCTCAATCATAAAATCAGGGATCAATAATGATAACAGTATTGTTGTATGTAATAACATATACATTAGATGAAAATATATTCGGATTAATGAATGTTTTTATATCGGCTTCCATTCGTAAAATGTATTCTAAAATACGATTGTTAATGCTTATATAAATCTGATAGCTTTAGTCAATATTAATTTCTTGTATTCATAAATATTTAAAATGTCAATTTATCTGAAACTAAGTAGGATTGATAAAAATTACTTCCGAGTGTAGACGAAAGAGACAATTTATTGACATTTATTTAAAAGTGTATAAAGCTTTTTTTTAAAAATTTATCAGTAAAATAATGTTATGTGGTAGAACCTTATAGAAAAAGACTGTCTTGGTGGGGTAGTCTTTTTTTAATATCTCTTGATATTTATCCTTATTAAGTTATCTATTATCTACTTTATTATTTGTCTTTAAATCATAGAATATGACTCCGGCTATAATTTATTCATTTGTAAGTGTGCTAATAATCAGCTGTGTATCTTTGATATGAATAGTTACACTCTGAATCTCTACTGAAAAACTCAAGAAAATTCTGATTTATTTTATTGCATTTTCTGCTGGAACTTTGATGTGAGATGCCTTTTTGCATTTGTTATGAGAAACAGCTGAACAATATGGATATAATGAGCATATAGCATTATTCACTTTGTGATGAATTTTACTCGGATTTATTATTGAAAAGATAATCAACTGGAATCACTGCCATTTACCTATTACAGCTACTCATCAGCATTCATTTGCACAGATGAACTTGGTCGGAGATATGGTTCATAATTTTATAGATTGACTGGTCGTAGCTTCAGCTTTTTTGCTTTCTATGCCAGTTGGAATCGCTACTGCTTTAGCAGTTCTTTTACATGAAATTCCACAGGAAATTGGAGATTTCTGAGTATTGATTCATTGATGATATTCTAAAGCTAAAGCTTTAAAACTGAATTTCCTTTCGGCTTTGACTGCATTCTTCGGAGTAGTGATAGCTTTGATTTTACAGAGATATGTGGAAGATATTTCAGCATTCTTGATGCCTTTCTCTGCATGATTGTTTATATATATCGCATGAACTGATTTAATTCCAGAATTACATAAACATCCAAAAGTTAGCCAGTCATTATTACAAGCATTGTGTTTCGTGATTTGAATTGGTGTGATGTGTTTACTTTTGTTGTTAGAATAGTTTTATTAAGAATAAAACTTCCAAATATCTTGCATTTTTTGAATCAAAAATTATTACTTCATTGTAGTTTATTTATAAAAGTATTAAATTATGAAAATTGGAATAGTTTGACTACCTAATGTTTGAAAATCTACACTTTTTAATGCGCTGACTAAATCATATGCAGCCCCTGCAGAGAATTTTCCATTCTGTACCATAGATCCAAATGTATGAATAGTGGACGTGAAAGATCCTAGAATTGATGTCTTGGCTGAAATGTCCCATAGTCAGAAAAAAGTTTATGCAGCTACCGAATTTGTAGATATTGCATGACTCGTAAAATGAGCTTCAAAAGGGGAGTGACTAGGAAATAAATTTTTGGCAAATATCCGTGAAACTGATGCAATAGTGCAAGTTCTTCGTTATTTCAAAGACCCAGACGTAGTTCATGTAGAATGAAGTATTGATCCTATGAGAGATGTAGAAATTATAAATACAGAACTTATATTTGCCGATTTAGAACATATTGAAAGAATCCTACCAACATTACAGAAAAAAGTAAAAGCCTCAAACTGTACAAAAGATGAGAAAAAACAGTGTGAAATCTTGGAAGTAATTTACAAAACTCTTATAGATTGAAAATTAGCTCATACAGTTCGTGATCAGTTTTCTGCTGAAGATTTAAAAGTTTTGAAATCATATAATTTCCTTACACTCAAACCATTCATCTATGCATTGAATGTCTCACAGGATGATTTGGTAAATGCAGAAGTAATAAAATCTGAATATAGTGATAAATTACATGCTCCAGTAGCTGTAGTTTGTGTAAAAATCGAGGAGGAAATGATGGATATGTCTACAGAAGAAAAACAAGAATTTATGGCAGAAATGCTAGAAACACAGGCTTCAAATATTCCAACTCTTGATGACTTGATTTCTCTCGCATTCAATACTCTTTGATTGATGTATTATTTCACCACATGAGAAAAAGAAACAAAAGCCTGGACTATCCCTCAGTGATCTACAGCTCCTCAAGCTGCATGAGCTATTCATTCAGATTTTGAGAGATGATTTATTAAAGCTGAAGTGGTTTGATATAATGATTTAGTAGAATGTGGTTCACGAGCAAAAGCTAGAGAAAAATGATTGCTTCGTCTGGAGTGAAAAAGTTATATTGTTCAAGACGGAGATGTAATGATTTTTAAGTTTAATGTGTAAATAATTTCATAAAATTTGACAAATAAAAATAAATCTGCTATAATCGTATGATTTATAAAATTTGTTGTATTAAATGAAACATAATTCACTAGGAACTAATTTATTAAAAGCTGATAGTCAAAAAAAGGTAAAATTTTGATGAAATCCAGAAATAACAGAGAAATTTTTGAATAAAGTTTTATGAGAAGATAGAGAATGAAAAATCCCTCCAGAAGGAGATGTTACAATTTTTCATTACAACGATAAATATCATCATCTAAACTCAAAGTATACTATAAATAGAAATTGAGAAGTTAAATCATTGAAATGAGAGGTAATGAAATATTTTTTTCATCCAAAAAAACGTTGACCTAGAATTCGTATCCAAATTGAGAAAAGAGACAAAAATGGAGAAAGTGTGTTCTTAGAAAAAGAACTTTGAATATTACAGATGATGGAAAAACTATTTTGACAATATTTCCTATGATATAAACTAAAATGTAAATTTCCTAAAGATTACATTTTAATACCCAAAGATTGAAATTATGAAAACATGAAGTACAATAATCTCCAATACATACACAAAAATGAATATTATAGAACAAAGAAGAAAGTTATAAAATATTATCTTTCAAATATAGACATAGATAATGAAAAAGTAGCCGATTTAGTTGGTACAACTCCTAAGTATGTAGGTAAAATAAGACAAGAATTAGTAAATGATGGTAGTTTACCACGTTATAGTTTATACCAAAAACTTCAAAAGGAATTATGAATAGAATTTACAGAAGATTCAATGCCAATTTATCAAATTTTAAAGGAATATCAGTGACAATTATCCAATTTGGAAGTAGTAAAAATTCTACGACCAGAAGAGTTATCTACTACAAAAAATCAACGTTTTCTTACTGATAAAGTTGTACGTGTGAGGAAAAAAATGACAGATAAATGACTAATTCCAAGATTTAATGAATGATTTGAATCAAAAAGAGAAGTAGCAATTCAAATGCTTAAGGATAAAACGAATTCTAATAAAACAAACCAAGAAATAGCAGATGTTTTATGACTAAAAAAAAGTCAGATTGATAATCTAGCAAAACAACTTAAAAAAAAGAAAATATAAACGAATATTGATTATAAAACAAAACACAAAAAAAGGAAGAAGATTATTTTTATAATTTTGTTAAAAATTCGCGTTTTAGAAAAAAATAAATATAATAATACTTGTATTTAATCAAAATTCTTGAAAGAAAAAATGAATAAAAAATCAATTCAAACAGTGTGAATCAAGTCAATTATTGCAACAATCTGACTTGTATCTTTTTTATCACCATTTGCATATGCAGCTACATGAGAAGTAAATTTTTCTGACTTGAAAAATTCAGTAATGCTCTCAAGTGATGATAATTCACTGATTAATGCTGCTATTAGTAGAGTAGAGCAATTACAAACAGACATAGAAGCGGTAACTGAAGAATTGTTTAAACTAGATGAAGAAGAAAAAGCTAGAAATCCTGAAATGAGCACCAGTTATAGACAAGCAAGGGCTGAAATAGTAAGAGTTATATCAAGTATTAAATGAGCTAATACCAATTTGACATCATCTCTGAACAAGTTGACTCAATATCAGAAACAAATGAAAGAATTCTTAAAACAGTTGAGAGAAGCCCAGGTTTCTGCCGAAAGAGCAAAAGTATATCTTAATGATTATATGACATTATTATATAAAACTCAATTAAAGATTTATGACCAAGATGGTGATAAAATAGATGATATAAGATTGTTTGTAAATTCCGATAATTTTAATGAGACATTTATTGGAAATGACTTATTATCAGCAATGACTGTTCAGCTTTGAGAGCTTATAGAAAGAAATACAAAAGAAGAAGAAAAAAAGACGAATCTTCTCACAAAATTATGAAGCCTAAAAATTGCTGCACAAGAAAGTATAGAAACATATCGTAATGAAATAGAGAGATTGGAACAGAAGAAACAATATCTAATTAGTTTTATAAACTTATATAGAGAAAAATCAGATTCTAAATTTGAATCTATATTAACAAGCAAAGAAGATGTAAATAAGATGGTTCTTACATTTATTGACGATATCGTAAAGAAAAATTATAGAACAAACGATAATATTCCAGAGAATATCAAGTCAATGTTGGCGGCCCCAGATAGCAGTGATGATGATGCTGCACCAATAGCTTGGCCAATATATCCAATTGAAAGTATTACTCATTACTTCAATGATGCAAATTTTGAGAAAGAAAATTGATTTAAACACCAAGCAATACAAGTTAAGGCAATACAATGAACTCCTGTATATGCAGCTAGGGATGGTGTAGTTTATTATGTTTCAAATTCTATTGATGGAATATCTTGGATATTGATTATCCATAAAGATGGATACGTAACACTATATGAGTATTTGAACCAAATTATTGTTAAAGATTGAGAAACAGTTCAGCGTGGTCAAATAATTTGATATAGTGGATGAGAGCCATGAACAATGTGAGCATGATTTGCTTCAGAATGAGAAAATTTAACATTCTGAGTTTATAAAGATTGAGTAGCCATTGATCCATTAACCATATTAGATCTTAGTGTAGTAACAGATTGGCAAAACACATTACCAGAAGACTATAGATTAAAATATCTCAATGATCAACTTGTTAGACCTATAGATGTTTCAGATTTACAAATTATGGAATGAAAGACTGTAGATGAAAGAGCTCAAAGATTATTAAATTGATATGGAGTTTGAGTTTATAAAGATTTAGATTTTTGGAATTCTGTAGTAGAGTGAACAAATATTGATAGAGATGTAGTAATTTGTATTTGAGTAGCAGAATCAACTCTTGGAAAGTATCTTACAACAAGTAATAATATTTGAAATGTATGAAATAATGACAGATGAGATAGAGTTGCATATGATACTCCATATGCATGAGCTAGATTGATTGCAACTACATTAAACAACCAACATTTATGATGATACCATACAATTAACCAATTATCAAGGTATGGAAATCCTGACTGAAAAATTTATGCATCTAGTCCAATTAACTGGCAGACTAACGTAATGAAATGTCTTTCAAAGATTAAGTGATACACAGTACCAGAAGATTTTCCATTTAGAACATGACCTAACCCTAATCTATAAATAATTTCCATGTCCACAAAAGATATATACAATACAAACGAGAAGCAACGTTTCTTTAAAATTTTATTGTCCAATAATTACTTTACTAGGGAAAATAGTAATTTTATCTCAATTTTCTTTCTGATAATAAAAACCTTGTTCAAAAACTTGAATTATTTTTCATTTCAATTTTTTATCTTCAGTAGGTTGTATTCAAATTGGTTCATGCATTAGTGTGTCAGGAGTCTCATGTAATGATGGTATAGGAAATACACTAAATTCTTCCAATGCTTTGATAAATCTATCATGTACCATCTGAACTCATTTTCACATATCAGAATTCTTATCTTCTTCTGAAAGTGTTTCCAAAGATTTACGTAAATCCTCCACAAAAGGTAAAAGTTTTTTTACAATTTTTACAAGTAAATCTTGATGCATAGATTCTGCTTTCATGGATGATTGACGCTGGATCATTTCCATATCATTTTTAGCACGAAGGTAAGCCAACTGAGCATTTTTTACAATTTCATCTTTTTCTGCTAATTGAGACTGTAATTTTTTAATTTCTGCTTGTAATTGCTCAATCATTTCCTCATTATCTTTATCTGATTTTACATTTTCAAGCATTTCTTCCAAATCTTTTACATCTTGATCATCATGTTTTTTATTCATTCTATATGTATTAATAAAAATTAAAAATAATTAATCATTTGGTTCAATATTTTCGTAGAAATATTCTGAAAAAGTTTGATTATGTTCATGCAAATACGTAGCCAAATCTACTCAAACATATCTCCAATGCCATGGTTCTACGATTTTTCCATCTACTTCCATTCATTTTTGATAACTATTATGAAATCCGTATTTATATGCATTATCCACTAATCGTTGATAATACTTTCCACTTCACGCTTTTATATTTCATCAATTCACTCATAAATCCAAAGCTAATCCAGCTTCATGTTCACTTGTCCCAGGTTTTGCACAACGTCACGCAGAGCAGTTACTAGCTAGTTGGCGTTGATATTTTTGAGATCTCCAGGCAGAATTAATTGTTAATCTAGCCTTAAATCAAAACGCATTTGAAAAAGCCCAAGCCATTCACTCAAACATCTCAGCAGCCTTTTTACGTAGTTTGAAATTAGATGACTTATTAAAAGTAAAATCTGAATTGATTTTTACTATATCGTTTGCCTCATAATTTCAAGATAAAGGATGTTTATCATCTAGAAATTTCTGAAAAGATGCATCTGAATAATAGTCCAAGTTTAAAATTAATTCTTTTTCTAATTCATCTTTATTTTTCTGTTCATAAAATCCAGAGATTGGGTTATATACCCATGGAATTGAAAACTGGTTAGAGATAGGGTAGTGTATAGAGTTTTCAAACGAAAAAACTTCATATCAAATAGATAAGAACATTATTAATACGCTTATAACTAAACATTTTTTCATTTTAGTGATTTTTCAAATGAAAACTTACTATATATAAAATATATTAATCTTATATTTGAAATCAAGGAAAGAGAAAAATCCCCACATTTGTTTTCTTCTCACTTGCATTGAAAATAAAATTTCATATAATTTATCATTGGATATATAGTAAATCATTGATAAAATTTATCTTACATAAAAATACATGAAAAAATCTCTTATAAAAGTTATCATTGCTTTGGTAATTTTTACTATTATTATAGCAGTTGCTCAAAATGGAGTAGCTCCATATGTTTCTGATTCAGAATCAATTAAAAATTGAACATGAAAAGAAAAACATGTTGAAAATGTTATTAAAAAAGATGAAAAATCTTTGAATTGATGGCTTACTCTTTATAATAGTTGATATTTCAAGAAGGTGGAAGTAGAAGATGGAATAAACCTGAAATGATATATATTAAGTGGGAGCGAGAAAAAAAATACGATTTTCCCTCTATGATGAACCCAAATTGTGGATAATTATTACTTAGTCACGACTAAAAAGCCTGCTGATACTAGTATAATTGAATTATGATTAAATTTAACATGAGATACGTTAGTGAATACAGTTTACAATGAGGAAAGCATTTTTCTCAGCTTTTTAAAAGAGTTTGGATGAATTATATTATTCTTCTTGGTATTCATAATTGGATTCCGTTTGATGATGTGAAAAGGAAATGGAGCGTGATGACTAATGGATATAAAAGTCTGAAAGAAATCCACTAAAGAAACGAGTAAAACAAGATTTTCAGATGTCGCTTGAATGGAAGAAGTTAAAAATGAACTTATGGAAGTTGTTGATTATCTCAAAAATCCTGAAAAATACCACAAAGTTGGAGCTAGACATCCAAAGTGAATTTTGCTTTATGGGGAGCCAGGTTCTGGAAAAACTTTACTAGCACGTGCCGTAGCAGGAGAAGCAGATGTAGCATTCTTTAGTGCATCTGGTTCAGAATTTATGGAAATGCTTGTGGGAATGTGAGCTGCAAAAGTTAGAACATTATTTAAACAAGCGAAAGATGCTGGTAAAGCTATCATCTTTATCGATGAGATCGATGCAATAGGAAAGAAAAGATGAAATGGAACTACATGATGACATCAAGAACAAGAACAGACTTTGAATCAGATTTTGACTGAAATGGATGGATTTGATAATCAAACGAATATAATCGTTATGGCGGCTACAAATAGGCCTGATATATTGGATCCTGCCCTACTTCGTGCTTGAAGATTTGATAGAAAAGTTTATGTAACATCCCCTACTGCTGAAGAAAGAACTGAAATATTCAATTATTATTTGAAGAAAAAGGAACTATCTCCAAAAGTAAATCTAAAAAGTCTGGTTAAGAGAACAAGCGGTTTGGTTTGAGCTGATATAGAGAATATTGTAAACGAAGCTGCTCTTAGAATTGCAAAAGATGGAAGAACTGTATTAGAACCTGAAGATTTCGAATACGCTCTTGAAAAAGTAATCATGTGACCTGAAAAAAAATCTAAATGAATTCAAGAAAAGGAAAAGAAAATTATTGCTTTTCACGAATTAGGACATGCTTTGTTGGCTCATGTACAACCCGAAGCAGATGCTCCTGAAAAGATTTCTATCGTGAGAAGATGACATGCTTTATGATTGACTTGGATTACTCCTGCCGAAGATAGAAACCTTTATTCTAGAAATTATATATTGGCCGAAGTAGCTGGACTATTAGGATGACGTGCTTCTGAAGAGATTTTCTTTGGTAAAGATGAAATTACAACTGGAGCTTCAAACGATTTCGAAAGAGCTAATAAAATTATTAGAGATATGATAACTAAATATGGAATGGATCCTGAAATTGGTTTAGTTGTCTATCCTGATGAAAATAGTTCAGACTTCTCTTTCTTTAAACCATACAGTGAAGAAACTGCTCAAAAAATTGATGAAAAAGTGAAAATGTATTTGGAAGATGCTTATGAGGTTGCTAAGAATACGATTCTGGCACACAAGGAAACTATGGAAAAAATTGCTGAACTTTTGATAAAGAAAGAATATATTTCAGGTGAAGACTTCTCTGTCATGGTGGAGAATCCAGATAAAATAGAAGAATTCAAAAATGCTGATGAAGTCGTAACTAAAGCTGAAGAAAAATCTGAAGTAGAAGAAGTTATTGAAAAAGTTGAAGAAAAAATGAATGAAGAATGAGAGAAAAAAGCTGAATCAAAAAAGGTCGTTAAAAAGTCTACTTCTCGTAAAAAATCTTAATATTTTATCCATGAAATAATTATTCATGAAAAGTGTACTTGCTCTAGATCGATATACAAATAAATATTTGAATATTAACAAAGTTTCTCCTGAGATTTTGGAGAATTTGAAGGTGGGAGATAAAATCGTCTATGAACAACCCGATCCAAAAACTGGAGCTATGAAACTTTCGATTTGAACTATAATTTCGTGAGGGGTACAGTCTGGAGATAAAGATAAAAATTTCTTTTCTGCTGATTTTGTGAGAATGCTTAAGGGAAAGGAAGAGGAAGAATTTAATACTCAGCAAGAAATTGCATTAAAAATATTTCCAACGTTTAAGAGAGAATTTCAGGAAGAATTCCCAAATTCTGTACCTGTAACAGCTAGATTTCAGATTTTTTCTGATCAGCTTTATTTTTTCTTTTATTCAGAGGAAAGATATGTCTTCACAGAATTTGTAAAAAAATTCAGAGAAAAACTATGAAAAAATATGTTCTTATTCCAAGTGGGAGCTAGAGATATGATGAGAATGTCTCCAGGAGCTGATGGAATGATGTGTAGCTCTGGGCAATGTCTATGCTGTAAAGCTTGTACAATGTTGCCTAATATAGAAATCGAAAGCGTAGTTATGCAAAATCTGGAATGAAGAGATATCGAGAGATTGAAATGAAAATGCTGAAAATTGAAATGCTGTCTGCTTTATGAATTAGATTTGTATGTAAGTGAGAGTAAGAAATTTCCGCGTAAAGGTTCTAAAGTAGATATGAGATGATTGTACGAAAGAAGAATGGACGAAAATAGTGATAATACATGAGTTGTTGCATCTTATAATATTATTACACAGGATGTGAATATCAAAACTAGCGATGGATTTATCAGGATTCCTGTAGAAAAGCTGAAAGGCAAAGTGAAAGAAACTCCAAAAGATGAAAAATTAGAAGAAAAAACTAAGATAGAAAGCAAATAATAAAAGTCACAGAGGAGCATAATTTTTATTTTATTGATTATTGCAGGGAGATTGCTATAATTAACTCAATATAAAAATACTTAAAAAAAACAGGTTTGAATTTTAGTTTTTTAAAGTATCTATGAAACAATTTTGAGCTCGAGTTTGGGTTATATTGACAGCTATTCTTATCATGGTTATGGTTGTCTGGATTATTAAACGATTTCTGGGTAAATCTAATTGAGTAAAGAATAAGATTTCTCACTCTTTTAAGGAAAAGATAAAATCTAAGCAGATAAAGAAAGATCTAAAAGAAAATAAAGAAACAATAATTAACCCTAATACAGAGGATACAAAAACAGATGAAGAATTTCAAAAAGTGATAGAAACTGCTGTTGCTGAGAAAAATGAGGAGGATAAAACTGAAGAAAAATTAGAGGAAAAGAAGGAAGCTAAAAAGGAAGATAAATCACAAGAAAAACAAGAGGACAAATCAGAATCTTCTGTTTTTGATGAGACAGCTTCTCTTGATACTCCAAGTGAGAAAGTATTGGATGATAAAGAAAAGAAAATGATTGATAGAATAGTGATTGAAGCTACTGCATTGAAAAATGGATGAAAATATGATGAGTATGAGAAAAAGATTATTGAATGATTAGCCATCGATCCATCAAATTTGGAATTAACTAGAATGCTTGCTGATTACTATTTCACTATTTGAAGCTATAAAAAGGCTTTACCTCTTTTGAAAAAAATTATTGAACGAGAACCTGAAGATGATAAATCATTGTGGCAGATTTGAGAAATATATTTCATAAATGGAGATAATTGAACTGCTGAATTATTAATCGATAAAGCTGTAAATCTCAGACCAGATAGTCCAAAGTATAATTTGAGTTTAGTTGAAATATATTATAATACTGATAGAATTATGGAGGCTATTTCATGTATGGAAAAAGTAATAAAACTCAGACCTACAAATACAAATTATCTTTTCACTTTAGCAATGCTTTATGAAGAAATTTGAGATGTAGCAAATGCTAAAAAGAATTATTATACAATTCTAGAATTTGAACCAAGTAATGATAAAGCTAAAAAGAAATTGAGGCAATTAACTGAATAAAAAATAATCGATTAAAAAAGTCCCCATAGATGGATACTCCATGGGGATTTTTAGTTAATTATTGATTTTTACAGTAGCTTATCAGCCGCCTCAGCCAACGGTGAACGAACAGACTTCTGCATCTCGATATGAGCAAAGAAATTTTGTCCACGGAAACGGTCAATCAAATGTGAAAGTCCATTGGTCTCTTTGGTGAGGAATTGAACATCAATCTGATTGATATCTCCCGTAAAGACAATCTTTGTACCTTCACCGGCACGAGAAACAATGGTCTTCACCTCGTTCGGAGTAAGGTTCTGAGCCTCATCGATAAGAATGAATGCGTGGTGAAAAGTGTCACCACGAATCATCGAAAGAGGAAGAAGCTCAATCCCATGTTCATCCATCCAACCCTGAACAGCTGATTCATTGAGTTTTTCTTCCGATTCCTTATTTTCTTTCGATTCTTTCTTGGCTTTCGATTCTTTCTTCTTTCCCACTGAATTCTGCATGATGAATCGGCAATTAGAACGTACTGGCGCTAAGTACGGATTATATTTCTCCTCCAATGTACCCGGAAGAAAACCCATAGTCTTGTCACTCAGCTCAATAGCCGGTCTTGCAACAAGAATTCTACTGTACTCTTCCGTTTGAGAAAGGGCACAAGCAATAGCAAGAAGCGTTTTGCCAGAACCAGCAGAGCCAATTAGAGCAATGGACGTTAAGGATGGGTCCATAAGGATGTTCACCGCGAAATCCTGTTCCAGATTTTTCGATTTAATCCCCGTTTCCCCAATTTCAACCCTTTTGATAAGGTCGAAGTCCTTGCCTTGCCACCTATAGATGTGGTCCTGCCCGTCACTACAACCTTTTACCATCACTGGTTGATTAAGGTAAAGTTCAAGATCAGCAGTACCTTTTTTGCTTTTGGGCAAATTCAAGTCCTCAGGGTCAATCTCCTTAATCTTCTCATTGAGAATATCAGGATTCTTGACCATGTCGTAGATATAGTCCTCCGCATTAATTCCCAGAACCGTTGCTTTGATAAGAACGTTATTGTCCTTTGTCACGACAGTAACATTAGCTCCGTTCTCTTTCAGCATATAGGCAATGGCAATAATGCGGTGGTCCGCACAATCGTCAAGGAAGTCATTCTTCATAGCCTCCGGATAACCCTTAAAGGAATGGAAACTCAGAGTTCCCTTCCCTTTACCAAGGGAAATAGGCTTTAAGCCTTCTGAGCTCTTGCCATCCAAGATAAGCCCCTTCAAGGTTCTAGAAGCCTGACGTGCACTTACGCTTCGAAAATCGTTAGCGTTTTTTATGCGGTCAAGTTCCTCCATGACCGGCATACAAACCACAACGTCATGCTCTTGAAAATTAAAAATAGCATTAGGGTCGTGGATTAGGACACATGTGTCCAGGACAAATGTCCTTTTTTTACTGGGTTTTGGCATAATGTTAAAAAATTTGGTTTATTATTTTATTTATTGTCCAATTTACGGCTGGAGAAACCTGCAGGATTAAATTTTCCTCCTTTCTACCTGCTTTTTATTTTGTTTAATTTATATTTTCTAACACCGATATTATATAAATAATCATAAAAGTCAACTATTTTCATCATGAACAATATTGAATTTTTCAAATTTAATTATACATTAAATATAGTTTTATCCTTTTACCAATAATAACATGACAATTTCTCTTGTTTATATGGTGGCGTGAATGTCTTCACGTTTCGGAGGAAGAATTAAACAATTCGCAAAAGTCTGACCAAACGACACAACTTTGATTGAATATTCACTAAGTCAGGCTCTACCTGCATGATTTGACCAAATAGTTTTCATCGTATGAAATATGACCGAATGACCTTTCAAAGAAATGTTTGGTGATGAATACAACTGAGTGCCTGTAAAATATGCAAAGCAGACTTTTGACCCAGAAACTCGTGATAGACCATGGGGAACTGTAGATGCAGTTTGTAGTGCTTTGGAATGTATTGATTGACCTTTCGTAGTTTGTAATGGAGATGATATCTATTGAAAGAATTCTTTTAAAATTTTGTACGACCATCTGAAAAATAATCCTGATGAGTTGTGTACATTAGGTTATATTCTATGAAATGTGATTCCAGAAGTATGAAGTACGAACAGATGAATTTTTACAGTAGAAGACTGATATGTAAAAAATATCAACGAAACTATTTGAATAGAAAAAGATAAATTATCAGAATTTTGACTTACTTTGAATGATTTATGCAGTATGAATATTTTTGGTTTGAATAGACAAACTTTGGAAAGCCTAAATGAAATTCTGACTAATTTCAAAAAAGAGCACGAATGAGATAGAAGAATTGAATGCTATTTACCCGTAGAATTAACTAATATTATCAAAAATAATTGAACAAAAATGAGAATTTACTCAACACCTGATCAATGGTTTGGAGTAACTAATCCAGATGATGAAGCTATCGTAAAAAAGCAGATTGAAGAATATGAAAATTTGTAGTTTTTAATAGATTATTGAAAGACTATATGGACGAAGCAATAGAGAAATATATTTGTGCAATAATTAAAGCAAAATGATGAAAAGAAAAATTGTATTGAATTCCTACTGATATAATCTGATTTTGAGAATTTGGTAGAAATTTAGCTTATGCACTTGAACCTCTTGTAACAAAAAAAGAAATTTGTTTTTTTGATTTAAATATTAAACATGATGATAATTTCCACTTTTTGAATTTTATAGACATGTTTAAGAAATCAGAATTAATGATTTTTACACAGGAGCTCCCTGAAGAATTTTTGAACGATTTAAGCGAATTGAATCAGAATATTACCATAATAATTGATTGAAAATTTACAGCAACTATTAAAATACTAAGTGATAATTGATTTTCAAAGAATATAGTAATAATTTAACAATTCTTTTTACTGTTCATCAATAAAGACATCCTCAATTTTCACTCAAAAGACTTTTGAAATATCAAAAGCTAGTTTTAATGATGGATTATATTTTCACATTTCTAAAAAAACTATAGTCTCTCTCCTTACTCAGACTTTATTAGCCAATTCTTGCTGAGTTATATTATGTTTGGCTCTTAATTCTTTAATTCTATTCTTCATGCTAATTATTTAATATTAAAGTCATGTTTTTTCTGGATGGCGAAGATAATATGCATAAGATCACCACACGATGAATAGTATCGAGTACATAGAATATAATAAAACATCTGATGATTTAATTCAATCCAAAAAATTGAAAAATGCATTAGCCATGAAAACTACACATAAACCTAAAATATAAATCTGTGTCGTTAAAGCTAATGCTGTATATCATGCTTTTTTTGTCATTTCATCTTTTTTTCTATCTGTACCGAGCAAAAGTAATATTCAAGCCAGGAAACATCAGGCAAAACATGTTATATCAAGGAAAGTTTCTCATTCAGAGAAAATAGCAAGAAAGATGCCTCAAACTAACAAGCATCCAGATAGGATTAAATTTCTGATTTTTTTGGATTTAGTCATTTTTTATGATTAAATGTTAAAAATATATAACAAAATGTTATATAAACATAACATGTAAAATTTCAAGAGATTTTTATTAAAGTAATATTATTTTTTCCTCTAAAATAAAAAGGCATCAGATTCTACTGACACCTTCGATAATCTATAAATATCCATCTTATTCTTCGAACAGCACAGGCAACTCCAAATTGATTTGGTATTTATCACTATGTACGTGAAGACGCAAACCTCCGCATACATTGATTTTGAAGTAATCTTTCCAATCTGTAGAGCTTCCATTCTTATCAACAGAATACTTTTCAATAAATACACTCCATACTCCTCGGTGAATAAACAAATAGGGAGTTTCCTCTGCCTGCATAGGAATAACCTTAAGAGTTAATTCTTTGCGTTGGTTGTCTGCTACTAAGTAGAATTTTAAAATGATTTTTTTCATATTCGTTTTTTTATGTTTAGTTTGACATTTTATTTTATTAGTACCATTATATATATTTGTTTATAATATTTCAATATTATTTAATTTTTATATAAGGAAGAGTATCTATATATTTTTAGCATTAAATATTGATAACAAGAAGATGAATTTATTATTGAAATAACATAAAAAACAAGATATTAAACAATATCTATAATAAAAATAATCTTCATTATTTGGGGTTGTATTTAATCCTAAATTCTCATTTTGATGGATTCTTGTTGTTTTCAATACTATCTTTAAATACTTGTCTAACAAAAGATATTTTAGCATCTTTTTTACATATTGTAGTATCAGTAACTTGTTCATGATTTAATGATCTAGAAATTTCATTCAAAACTCAATCAAGATTATTAGATTCTATTCATTCTTTTTCTTTAGATCGTCAATCAGATTTAACAATATCTCAATAGTATTTATTTCTATATTTACGAACGACAACATTATTCTCAACCAATGATTCAGAAAGTTGATATTCTACGTTAAATTTTATATATTTTTCACTAGGATTAACAATTACTTCTTTGTTTGGAAAGTTACCATCACAAGATACGAGCAATCAAATAAGAGAAAAAGTAGCAGCAGTTTCTTTTAAATACGAAAAAACCCTTTTCTTCTTTTTTGGAGGGGTATCTTGAAGATCTCTCTGAGTCTGAGAATTTTCTGAAATCATATTATATGATATATCAACTAAAACGGCATCGATTTATTGCTTATCTTCTTGAGACTCAGATAAATTTTGAGTTTCCCCAATAGATTTCTCCTCTACCGTATTAATCTCAGAAGAATTATAATCATTAGGAACAGACACAGCCGGTTGGACAGATGTATTTACATCAATATTTCATTGAGCAATCTCATTCTGATCAGCTTGCTCCAATAGTTTATCTTGTAAAGATGAATTGTCATTAGCTTTAAATGAGAGAACCAATAAACACACTCAGTCAAAAATAGTAGAAATTCATATACAAACTCAAGCCCATGTTCTAGATTCACTCTTTGGAACACAAATTATAATGATTCCTAAAACAAATAATAAACATCACAATCATAATATAGCCCATCGAAAATGCTGTTTATCTTTATTTGTTAAAGCAAACAGAACCAAAGTGATTCATCTAATTAGTGCTCGTAAAGCAAACATCCATATCATGATAGTTCAAACGACTTGTGAATAAGAAAAAATCAGCATAAATCACAATAGACTGAGCAAGAATCATCAAATTAATAGTAACCATACCAATTGTCCACCCTTATTTTTAAAGCCATTAATTATTAGAGATATTCCAGAAGTAAGTAAAAAGAATCATAATATGATATCCATAAACTTCCAGAATATACTAGGTGCACATACAGTTATAATTCCACAAAGAATAATAATAAAAGCAAGTCAAGCCATTAACCAAACGGGCCATTTACTTTTTTCAGATTTTATTGTATCTGTCATTTAAATAAAAATCAAACAATTAAAATAATAACCAAATGAGTATAATAAAAATTTTAAAAAAATCAAATTTATGAACATTTTTTAGGTTAGATACTATATTCAATTTAAGATATCAGTTATCTAGCATTGAATTTCAAAAAGATAATAAAGATATTATATTATAATAACGTATTTTATTTAAATTTGAAATTTATTCTATTAAAATTAAAACAATAAAAAATTTTTTATAGGAATAAAAATATAAAATAGAAGATGAAATGAAAAGATGGTTTAAAAGAAGAGCTTTGAAAAACACATAGTTCATTAAAACTTATATTAACAGTAATATTTATTGTAGCTTTATTAATAAGTAACGTAATAACGTGAAGACAAGTTGCTTTACCGTTTTGAATTTCAATGACAGGGGCAATAATAATTTTTCCAGTAACATATATTCTATCGGATGTATTCAGCGAAGTTTATTGATACAAACGGAGCAGAATTACGTGCTATATGTGATTTGCGTGTAATTTGTTAATGTCTTTGATTTTTATGGTTGTAATAAATATGAAGGCACCAGAATATTTCACAAATGCAGAAGCTTATTCTATAGCATTATGAAATACGTGGAGAGTACTTTGAGCAAGTTTGATAGCTTATGTAGTTGGAGATTTTGTAAATGATAAAGTATTCCAAAAAATGAAATCTAAACATTCAAATGATAATAAGTGATTTTGATTGAGAGCTATAATATCAAGTTTGTTATGAGAAATAGTAGATAGTTGAATTTTTATTCCATTAGCATTCATATGAATAATGCCTAGTGAGGCATTAATTTTAATGATAATTACACAAGTAATTTTAAAAGTATTTTATGAAATTATTGTACTGCCAATCACAATATTTATTACAAAAAAAACTCAAAACTATGAAAAGGAGAATTGAGCTTAAATTTTATTACAATGCAAAAGTATTTAATAATAAGATTAATCAATACCAATAAATTAATAACAAAATTCCAAATCATAAGATTCTAGAATAAATTCATTTAAGTGTTAAATTGCTCAGTAAATATACCAATACTCATAACCATCACATTGCTGGTAGTAAATACAAAGACAACTTATCAAGTCAAAGTAAAGATCAAATTAGTCGTGATATAGATATTACAATGATAATCAACAATATAATATATTCAATTAAACCTATAACTATATCAAAAATTTCTTCAAATGAACTATTTTCAAAAGTGTAAGATGTGTCACGTCTCAACAACTTCAATAAAATTGATTTATCTCATAGCATATTAGTAAATGTTTCGGTTGGCTTTAGTCAAGCTGGTTGAAATTTTGATTTTTCTGAAAGTCTAACAAAATCAAAATATTCAGACAATACATCAATATTTGTGGCACAACTGTTTCTATCAATTAAAAATTTTTTTGAATCATATGTTTTGAATATTTCTTCTTCAGCATGTTTAACCAAAGAATGTGCGTCTAAGACAACAGATGCCATCTTATTAAAATTAGTTCACAATCTAATTTTTTTCATTTCATTTAAATAATCCTCAAGTTCTTTTAATTCGCTTCCTCATAAAATTCACTCTCAAGCTTTCATAACTTGTTCTATATGATCTATGTTTGAATTAATTATTCTAAGTCAATCCTTTATTCAAGATTCTTCATACTTCTTTTTTTCCTTTAATTCTTCAGATTTTTGTTGTTGCTTTATTTTTTCATTTTCTTCTTTTATTTTTGAAAAAGTTAACTTAAGCATATCTTTCATTTGTTGCTCAGGAACGGGCTTATTAACAAAGTTGATATAAGTAGGTTCTAGTCACAATTGTGCAACAAAATACATCATTTCTTTCAAATCTTCTCACTTACATACCAACAAGACTTCAGAATTATTATATGCTATTTTTACAATTATATTTCAAAAAGAGTTGGGATCTTCCTTGAATTCATTAATTGAAACAATAACCACTCATCGATATCACAAAAACTTCCTGATGAAATCTTCATCTCATCATCGTAATAATATATCCAAATCAAGATTATTTCAGTTTTTCTCTTTTATTCAAATTAGATGGAAATACATATTCTAGAACGTAGGTAATAACTAAATAATCTCTACCCAACGATAAAGTTTATATTGAAATTTGAAAAAAAATCAATATATAAGGTGGCCGAAAATTAGAATAATTTTACAAATTGAAATTTTATTAAATAGCATATATTCACTCACATCAACAACATATACAACATAAGTTTTATGAAAAAAGGGAAGTAAAAAATCTGATTTTTGCACTGAAAATTTGCATTTTTGCAAAGTTTGGAATATACTTATCTAGTTTTAATTCGTTTATGCTAAAAAATGTCAGAAACTATAAAAAGCGACAAAACGTATGTTCTAGATAACTATTTTGATGAGACAACTATGTCTTTGCATCTCAAGGCAGATCGCCCAATTTTAAGGAAAAAATGAACTCCATGAAACCGAAATCCGGTTATGGATGAAAAAATCATTACTCAAGATGAAATGGATGCTTTGATTCAGCAAATTTTTGATGAAGCAACTAATGAAAAATGAAACTATTTGGAAATTGATAGAAAACTGAGTAAAGTTTTACAGCTTGGCCCATATAGAATTGTGATAGTTTATCCTCCACTTTCTGATGCGACTGAAATTACAGCAGTTCGTCCAGTGAAAAAAACAACAATCGAAGATTATGATTTATCTCCAGAAGTGATGGATTTACTTACAAATCACTCAAAATGAATCCTAGTTTCATGAGCTCCTGGAAGCTGAAAATCAACATTTGTTCAGGCTTTGGTCCAGGTTTATCATCAGAATCATCATATCATCAAAACTATAGAATCGCCTCGTGATTTGATGGTGGATGAAGATGTGGTTCAGTATAGCTTTACACACTGAACACACGATGAAGTGAGAGATATTCTTTTACTTTCTAGACCTGATTATACAGTTTATGATGAAGTGAGAAATACTCCAGACTTTGAACTTTACAAAGACCTTAGACTTACATGAATTGGAATGCTTGGAGTAATCCATGCTACTAAACCAGTGGATAGTATTCAGCGTTTCATTGGATGTATTGAGATGTGAATTATCCCACAAGTAATCGATACAGTGATATTTATCGATAAAGGTAAGATTGCAGAAATCCTTCAGCTTACACTTACTGCCAAGGTGCCAGAATGAATGCAAAGTGAAGATCTTTCTAGACCAGTTATTATTGTAAATTCATTCCTTAGTAAACAAGACTTATATGAAATTTATACATTCGGAGAACAAGTAGTGGTAATGCCAATTACTGCAGAAATGAAAGAAAAGACAGCAGCTACTCAATGATGAATGTCTAGTTTCGCCAAAGAGTGAATCGAAAAAAAATTAAAAACAATTCTGAACAGCGATTTCGTAGTAAAAATGAAATGAGCAGGAATTGAATTATATATTCCAGAATTTGTAAAGTGAAAAATAATATGAAAATGATGAGCAGCCATTACAGAATTAGAAAAGACATTGTGAATGAGTATCAAAGTGAAAACATTCGACGAACTTCCACTTCTTGATGTGAAAACGGATATTAGTGGATGAAAGAAATGAGGTCAGCTTTTTATAGCTTTTCCTAACGGATATGAATCTACAATTGTGACATTATTAATCGGAGATAACTTAATCAAATATCAAACTGATAGAAATTGAGTAATCGCAATTAATGACAGAAATGAAGTCAGAACAATTGAAAGAAGAGGATTTGTTGTAGTAGATGACAAATAAAATAGGGTAGTGTTTTATTTTATATAATATGTGTGGGTATGAATAACTTTCGTTTTACAAAGATTGTAGCTAGTGTTAGCCCAATTTTAGCAAAAGAAACTGTTTTGAGTAAGATTATCAATATGGTAGATGCATTTACTCTTACACTTTCTCGCGGTTTTGATGATAATAATAAAAAATACATCGATACATTGATGAAACTGGATAACAGTAAAACTGTGATTTTGGAAACTAAATGAAATGAAGTCAGAATCAAAAATATTGGTAATTTTGTGGTTAAAGAGTGACAAAAAGTAGTAGTAGAATATTCTGAATATACCCAAGAAAATGAGAAAAAAATCTATATCGATTATCCAAATATGGATTTAATTTCAATTTGAAGTGAGATAAAATTTGTGCAATCATGAGTAGTGTTAAAAGTTGAAAATCATTTAGAAGATGATGCAGTAGAATGTGAGGTTGTTGAGGCAAAAGAAAAACATATTTTTCAATACGATAGATGTTTACTAGAACACAATGAGGATCCAATTGAAACTTTATTAGAAAGAGATGAAAAAGATATTTTGTGGTGACTTGAATACTGAGTTCATATTATTTCAATGTCAGCTTGTTATTCTGCTGAGCATATTCAAGCAACCAAAGATTTCCTCAAGGAGAAAAACAGTTGAGATATGAAAGTTTTTGCAAAAATTGAAACTAGAAAATGACTAGATAATTTGCAGGAAATCGTAGAAGTAGCAGATTGAATTATTTTGGTAGCAGATTTTATTCAGCCTTTATTGGAAAAGGAAGAGACATTAGATGATTTAGTTCAGTATATCAGATGAAAAGGAGTTCCAGTTTTGATGAATTATGCTTGTCGTACATCTCAATCAGAATATCCTTTTAGTCAAGAAGAACAACTTCAGCATCGATGTGGTCAATGCGTCGATGGTGTATGCTTAGAACCAATGATTATCGAGGATGAAGTTTTTGATGCAATAGAGAAATTGGAAACATCATTAGAAAATCTTGAACTAAAATATGAACACAAAAATCCTGCTCGTTTCGATGAAAAAGATTTTGAAATTAGAGATTACATTATTTTTAATGCATATAGAATCACTCAGGAATTAGATATCAGAGCAATTGTATGTTTTACAGAAAACTGATATACAGCAGCCAGAATTGCTTCATTAAATCCTGCAGTTCCTATTATTACTTTCACGAAATCTACTCATACATATAGATTCTTAAATGTAGTTTGGTGACTTAAATGATATAAAATTTCACAATCATTCAACTATGAAAATCTCAAAAGAATCTGAAAAGAA
>Ga0247609_10001964_pt1 | contig 22851 bp, 17 predicted proteins | sample 172DNAGHGlowgp2_FD_193487 | JGI IMG/M metagenome (GOLD analysis project Ga0247609, IMG submission 193487) | Sheep rumen microbial communities from Palmerston North, Manawatu-Wanganui, New Zealand - 1728 DNA GHGlow gp2 | ecosystem: Host-associated > Mammals > Digestive system > Stomach > Rumen ...
ACAGTCCATCAGGATTGAAGGAAGTTCAGGTTTGAGTGATGCGGAAGTCGAGAGGATGAAGAAGGAAGCGGAAGCCAATGCAGAAGCTGACAAGAAGGAACTTGACAGAATCCAGACTCTCAATGCGGCTGAATCAACCATCTTCCAGACTGAAAAGAACATCAAGGAATATGGTGATAAGATTACAGAAGAGCAGAAGTCTGAACTTGAGAATGGTCTTACTGCATTGAAGGATGCTCTTGAACAGAAGGATATTGATGCCTGCAAATCCTGTATGGAAATCCTTTCACAGTCCTGGTTCAAGATTTCAGAGGAATTGTACAAGAACAATCCTGAAGCACAGGGTGGTGGAAACCCAGGACCTGACAATCCATTGAATGACTTGTTTAACAATGGTGGTCAGCAATAACAGAATGGAGAGTGAAAATACCACTCTCCATTCTTTTTTCCATAAATAACTTATATATAGTTAAATTAAATTTATGAGGACTCCTTATTTAAAACCGTTCAATACTGAAGGTGGAACATTGTATGTGTTTCCATCTGTAAGTAATGATCTTACAAAAACATTCGTGAGTAGTGATTATGAGTTCAAGTTCAGTCATTTTGCATGCCTGAACATTCCAGATATATATGCTGGTAAGTATGAATCAAACAAAGGTTTTTATATTGACACATTGAGATTAAATAACAATAGTGAATATTATACTGGTTATAATGGAACAAATTGGAGTTCAGATGGAATAAGTAAAACCATCACCGAAAACCTTCAAAATTATGTGATGAATTTTGAAACGGCGATTTTGAATGGTGAAGGAGACAATGATGATTATGATCCTGAAATTTTGACAACTGTTTCTGAAAAGGTATTCTGGAATTGGTTACAGAAGGTAGGAGGAATCAAGTTCAATGATACTGATACGCTTGAAGATTATACATCATATGCTGACAGGACTGTTCAGTACATTGGAAACATAGATATTATGAACACTGTTGAAATCAATGGTGAAGCATTTGAAGAACTATATATCCATATTCCAAGTACAGTAGGTGCAAGTACATCTGTTTATTTCAGGACAGGTGATATGACTGATAACAAAAATTATCTCTACAAGAATTATGTTATTTCAAATGGTGAATACAGTCCTGAAAATATCATAGGGAGAAATGAGTCTCAAACTAATTTTGGTTTGAGTGCAAAAGCCATTTATGACATAGAGAATGAAAATATATATGTTGGTGATGTTGGTCATACCATTGATTTCAGGGATTCAAGTTATTCTGGTGGAGATGGTATAAGTGCTATGAATTCCAATAGTCTTGAGGACTTTGAATTCAATGCTGTACTCCTTTACTATGATATGTTTGAAAAGACATCAACTCCTGGGGTAAGAAGGGTATCTACCAATCTTTATGGTATCTTGTTCCTTGACCAACCAACAGCATTATCAGAAACTGACAGAAAGGGATATATTCAAAGATATCCTAAAAAGAAGGAAACTGTTTATGGAAATGGTAACAGTTATGCTCTCAAGATAGATTTCAAGATAGAGACATTTGCTGATGCTAATTGTGAATATAAGATTGTAGTCCCTTCATCTGATTCTTCCGACCCGAACAACTGGAACAATGAGAGGGTTGTTTCAATGATGCATTATGTAAAAGCATTGACACAGCTCCAGCAATGTATAGATTTCTTCTTTACACAGAAGAATGAACTTGTAAAATTGACGGAAAGGGTTGCCACCCTTGAAAACCTTGTTCTTGGAATTGACACTGTTGCTTCCCTGAAGGAAGACATTGAAAGACTATATGGATTGTGTGATGGTAATTCCATTGTTGACACATCTGCACTCCTTGGTTTGATTGATGCTAATTCAAAGAAACTGGATAATATTATGAATGGAGGAAAAGATTTGAAACTCCAGTTTGATACTGATGTCATCCAGCCTGGTACAGGTATAGGTATAGAAAGACCTGGTCTCAACAAGGTGATTATCAATTCAGAACAGAAATATGCTATCAACACTGTGTACAATGGTGATGGTTCAAGTGATACTGAAAATGGTCCTGAACATCTCATTAACACATCTTCTGAAGCAAAATTGTGTACTATTCCTTTGAAACCTGGCGAGAATTTTGCTGTCATATATATAAATGATGATGGTGACAGTCCTTCAAGTTTCAAGATAAATATTGATGATTCTGAATATGGATGGTCTGTCGGTCAGTCAATGAAGTTGTTCTTTGTCTGTGAAGCAGGTGGTTCATTGAATTTTGAAGACAAGACTTCCACAGGTATCAACATCAGACCTAGTCGTGACAAGAGTCTTTCCATTTCTGGTAGTGAATTCGAGGGAAACAATCTTATTGAGATTGTATGCGTTGCTGAAGACAGGTTCATATATTTAATCAAGTAATGAATTATGGCAGTAGATGTAAAAGGAAATACAAGTAGTGTTGTTTATGGAAAGGGTGATGTTTGTCTTAAACTCAATCCATTTGACAATTTCAGATTGTTCACACTTTATGAAGACTGGCGCACAGATGACCGCAAACCTTTGGATTTGTCGAACAGTCTAAAGTTGTATCTTATTTTCAAATCTAAAAAGAAGGAGATAAGGATTCCTGAATATGATGAGATCAATAGTGAATTTACCGTTGACAAGGTGAATGGTCAGGTACTCTTCAAGATTTCAAAGAAGAATGCTACTGATATCCTTGCAATGGATACAAGGGTGTTCTACATCACAAGGACATATGAAACAACCGATTATAGTGGTAAAAAGGTGATGAGTTCTGATGAAGAGGTACTTTATACTGGTTTATGGAAGGATGAGAGTTCCAATACTACTGACAACTATACTTCACAGATAAAAACCCTTATGGGTATTGTTGAAGACAGGAATAAGCAGATAAAGGATTTGCAAGATTCAAATGTTAAACTGATGGAACAGAATGCTGATTTTGCATCAAGACTCACAGCACTTCAGGAAGAGAATGCAAAACTACATTCTGACATATCTGACCTTGAGGCAAAACTTGCAGAATATGAAGGCGGCGAAGAATATACTGGTATGGTTGTCGGAGAAGGTACACATCATACTGTTATTACAGGTAGAACTCTTGAAGGTAAACACTACACTGAAGAAGAGTTGGCACAGGCATTAAAAACTTTGGAAATTGATACCAAAGAATAATGATATTTTATATTTTTTTTGTTATATTTAGTTTGTAATAGTTGAAAACATTGTCCTCCGGGACATAGTTTATATAAGTTTAATAAAGTTTTAAGTTATGGCAGATGTAAATTTCAATGAGCTGTTCGGAAGTTTCTCCGCAGCTGATGCCCTTGCGGCAACCGAGACCAAGAAGAATACCAATTTCTCCAGTGAAGGTCTCTACAAACCATCCATCAGGGATGAGAAGTGTACCGATATGAACTATCGAGCACTTGTAAGATTTATTCCTTTCTATCATGAGGGTAAATGGCGTACCACAGTTTCCCGTTGGGAATGCTATCTCAAGGATGTAAATGGTGACAATGGTATCTTTGTTGTGTCACCAAAGACCAATGGTCAGAAGTGTCCTATGAGAACCCTCTCCTACAAACTCTACACAAGTGACAGTGCCATTGACAAGGCCAACTCAAAGAAGATCAGTGTATACCAGCAGTACTATGCTCTTGTTGAGGTGGTGAAAGATGTCCAGCATCCGGAGTACAATGGTAAGGTTTTCATCTATCAGTTTGGTCAGAAGATCAATGACAAGATTGAGAATGTGATGAAGAGTACTGAATTCACCCAGGGTGTGAATCCTTTTGACCTCTACAATGGTAGGTTGTTTGAAATCAACCTCACAAAGGATACTACCAAGAAGATGGAGGGTGACAGCAACAGGACAGTTACCAATTATGATGCATGCCGTTTCACTGAGATGACCGCACCTATCCACTTCCCTGTTGGTGAGAATATTGTAACCCTTGAAGCAGACAACCGTGATTCCCAGAAGGCTTTCTTCAATTGGCTTGAGAAGGATGCTCCAAAGATTAAGGACTACTTCTGGAAGGAGTGGGATGCAGAGACCACTGCAAAGGTCAATGCCAATCTTGCAACCTATACCTCCGGTTATGTTGCGCCAAGGACTACCACTGCACAGGCACAGGAAACAGTTGCCGCAGCAACCAATCCAAGTCCTGCTACATCAAGTCCTGTGAATACTGCTCCTGCAGTTGAACCAGACTCAATTCCTACATACACAGGTGAAGATATGCCTGATTTCTCCAATGGGGATGATACTACAGATGTATCAACAGAGAATGATGACTGGATCAACAGTGTCTTGAACGGTTAATAATAGATTTCTTTTTATCCATCAGGTGGTGGGATTTTCTTCCCACCACCTTTAATCAAAAAAATATATGTCAAAAACTTTTGTTATAAGTGACACTTGGTTCAACCGCTTACTTGTGGATGATCCAAATGAAAATGTGGTCGATAACAATGAACACATCATTCAGAACTGGAATGAAACAGTCAAGAAAAATGATAAGGTCTATGTCCTTGGAGGATTTGGTATTGGAGACCTGTTCCATATCCTTGTCAGGCTCAATGGAGAAATTCATTTCCTTGACAACTATTTCAATGAAGAAGAGAAAGGATTTATCAATGAACTGAAGAAGTGTGTGAATCAATCCAGTGACATTGATTTCAGGGATAAGATTTATTTTGAGAACAGTCAGGTCATTGTTCTCAATAAATTGGATTCTGTCCTCTCATACTTTCCTCTTTCTGACTGGGCCGGTAAGAAGACTGGAACATATTGTTTTCATGGACTGAATGATGAACTTGACATAGAAGAACACAATATATCTTGTCTTGGCAGCAAATGGGATTTTGTTCCTGTATGTATAAATGATGTCAAGAGAAATATATCCTCCTTTATGGAGAAACTTGAAAATTAATTTGGAATTATCATAAAAAAATATTATAATTGTAAAGGATGGTTCTCATCCAATAATTTTCAAGTAGTCAATACAAAGTAAAATTAGTTAAGATAGTTATGGATAGTAAATTATATAATGACATTGGAAAGGCAGTGGAAATTGCCAAAAAGAATGGTGGAACATTGACAGAACAGAATTTGTTGTATGTAGTCAAGGTTGCCACAGACATTGCAAACAAGACAGGTGCTGATTTTGAATCACTCCTGGCAGAAGGTGTTATTGCAATGATGAAGATGGAAGAGAAATATGATCCATCAAAGAATGACAAGTTTGTGAAGTCAGCGGCAATGGCAGTCAGGGGATATATGCTCAACTCCATCAACAGACAGGGCAATCTGGTACATATCCCTGCCAACCATATGAAAGGATTCAAGAAAGGACAGGGTAGGAAGGAATCATCAAAGATAGAATACTGTCAGATTGATGCTTCAAACTATGACACTCTTGGTGAAGTGGATAATAATTCATTTGAACTTGACAGAGATGCAATTTTACAGGAAGGATTAAAGACACTTGAAAAGAATGGTCGGATTGCAATAGAAATGAAACTACATCTTGGTAAGTATGCTGAAATGCTTCCAAGTGAAGGAAAAGATAAAATAGTTTACAAATATGGAAATTCAATGCAGTCAATTGCTGATGAACTGGAAGTTCCTATCAACACTGCAAACAAGATTTTCAAAGAGGCTATGACAAAATTATCCAAATATTGTCAGGCTGCTGTAAATGAATAGTATATGAAAAGAGTCAACCCAAATTATGATCCCAAACACAGAAGTAGAAGGTGGGATTATAAGAGTATCAAGAAACAACCTCACAAGGATAATGATGTGAGAAAGTATGATGATATTAAACAAAAGGTATATGGTAAATGGGTTGAAAGAGAATCTCTTGAAAATGTAATCAGGAAAGCCATTCAGAAAGAAAGAGATGAGTGGAGAACTCCATACTGGATTGTTGAAGCAGAGGATTACAGATATGATGTTCCTGATGACCAGAAGAAATACAAGAAGGAACACTTCACACCAGAAGACAAGCAGACCATCAGGGAAGTCCTTGCAGAGGATGATGCCAAATATAGAAGTACTTCACTTGCCAGGAGAAATAGATATGTAAGAGTTCCTTCACTCAAGAGGTCTGACAGGGAATGGGTTAACTTTTACAGAACCTGGCCTTGGATAGCAAAAGAAGTTGCTCTTGGTAATGAACGGTTTGCCGATGGTGCCAAACTCAAATACATTCCTCTCTTCAAACAGATACTTGATGAAGAATGGCCTGAAGACTTGAAGATGTGGACTGATGAACAGTATGAGGAACTGATGAGAAAAGGGGTTATGGAACCATATGAGCAAGTGATTATTAAGAATTTAATTGATTAGAAAGGGTGTGAAAATCACCCTTTCTTCATAAATACATATATGTGGTTTAAGTTTTTTAGACATAAGCAGAAAGAAGAGCCAAGGACTTTTGAAGGAAGGTTTATCTCAAATGAAGAAATAGATAAGATGTCTACTCCCAAAAATGACACTTTCATAAAAAAAGGACTCGATGAGATAAATGATATGATGAAAGACCTTAAAAAGTATATAGAATAAATTATGAGTGATAATAAAGAAATAATCAGGGACAGTATTGCTGACCTGTTGTTGGACAATGACATCAACCTTACAGATGACATTGATAACCAGACCTTGACATTCAACAAAGTACCATCCAGTATATCCAGATATGAGGCAATGACACTTGAACAGTCCAGAGCCAAGGCAAAGAATGTGATGGAGTCTTTGTTGAAGGTTTATCTTTCTGACAATTTCATTTCAAAGAGCGAGTATATACAGGCAAAGGTAAACCTGGATGCAATGACACTTGGTAACATCATCAACCAGATGGAGATAAGTCAGAAGGCAATCAATGTTCTTATGGAGAATATTGAAATAGGTGATGTCAATCCAAAGTTGTTCGAGGTACTCGGTAAGCTCCAGGGTACATTCATAGACCTGGTGAAAGCACAGACCAATTACATCATCAATGCCAGCGATGAGTATGAGAAGATTGCCCTGGACAAGGATACTGTGATGGATGCCGCAAGTACATCTACTGCAAGTGAGATTTCTTCAGGATACAAGTCCAGCAGTCAGAAGGACTTGATGAGACTTATTAGGAATGCTTCTGAAAAAGATAACAAGTAATGGTAAGGACATATAATATAGGATCGGAGTGTTATGCTCTCATCACCTGTCCAAATGAACCTGAATTTCTTCTTCCTGTAAAGGTTGTACTCCTTGAGAAATACACACAGAGTGAAAGGACTACATACAAGGTGAAGATAAGGGAGATATTGGAGAATGACATCAATTATCTCAAGGAACATTTTGGTGGGGTGAAGGTGTCTATGAATCTGAAGACATCAACCATCAACACACTACTGAAGAAACAGGAAGTGGAGTCTGTGAGCACAATGAGTGAACTTCTTCAGAAACTTAATGACAAACCATTCTACCTGGAAGACAACTATATTGTTCCTGACAGGATTGGTCTTACTGATCTGTACAATAAGTTTGTCAAGTACATCATCAATTACCATTACAGGAAACTGTATCAACTGACAAGTAGGACATTCCTTGCCAATCAACCTGTATTCAACAATCAGAAGGATTTGTTTATAAGAAGGGTGGAGAATATTGGGTTTGGAGATGTATTCAAGAAATATGATTTAAAATTGGACATTTAGGAGGCTTGAAGGCCTCCTTTTTTCATAAATAACTATATAAGCTGAATTGTATCAATGGCAAAGGGAATTATAGAATCCAATGTAATGGAATATACTGGAATCAAGTCTCTTACTGGTTTCACTTGTGTTGTTGTAGGAGAGACTGATAAGGTCTATTATGACAAGGAGTTCAGGTATTCTTCTGATAAGATTTTGTGGTCAGATTACAAACAGTTGACCAACAAGAATCTTTCAGCCGTTAAAATATATGATGATAAGGTATATATCCAATACAAGTTCACACAGGTTGGAGAAGGAAACCTTATTGTTGAAAATATCTCACTTGACGTGGACTTTGTTAATGATAATGAAAATCCTATTCCTGAATGTTTCTGGAACAAGAGTACATCAACTCCTCAAATAGTCTATAACCAGGGTGCTGGAAGTAATCTCTTCAATCCTTATTCAGTAGGACAGTCATTGAACATATATAACCAGATGTCAACCCTTATCTCCAATATGTTTGGGTTCTGTGTTACTTATTTCAAGACAGAACCCAATGCAAGAAGTAGGGATGTGGTGTTGAAGGAATATAGTATAGAACATGTGGTTGACAAGAACAGTATCAAGATCCTGGTTCCAGATAACCAACTCCCAACAAGGGAATTGCAGTTCAATACTATGATGATTGATTACCCAGTTCAGTTCGAGGTTCATATTGTTAAGTCTGAATTCTGGAAGGTCTTTGGTGAAGGATCTCATCCTGATCCACATGATTACCTTTACTTCGGTACTTATATGAACAAGATGTATATGGTTGATTCTGTCTCCGACCCTGATGACTTTGGATATGTTGCATCATATTGGAGGGTAAGTCTTGTACCTTACCAGGAGATGAAGTCTGTACAGTTTGACAATGACAATCTTATGGATGATACTGAAAGTCTCATCTTCTCCACAGAGGGTAAGTTTGAGGAAGAGATGAGGGAAGAGTTTGCAGACAACAGGAAGGACAATCAGTTGAACAACATCAGTGATTTGAATGAAGGTCAAGATCCATTGAGAAGAATCCTCCACGAAAACGTAAGAATCGTAGAAGAGAACATATATAGTGACTGGACTGTCATTGCCAAGCAGTATTATAACCTGTCAACCATAGACAAGGGAGACATTGCTGTGGAGTACAAGGAGAAGGGATTGTCTTCAAAGGATGAGAGGATGTTCACCTTTGCTGTCAGACCTACCAACATGAAGAATGTATCTGACAATATAATGCTGGACAGTTTTGTGAATGACAATGGTAAGGTTGGATTGAAGGTGAAGTCCTGGGACAAACTCATTGACACTGGGAATATGATCAAAGTTTCAAGGGTGTCCGGGCTCAATGGATGGCACAGGATTTCTAGGTTTGACAAGAGTAAGATGATGGTTTACATAGATGTTGATTATGCAGACAATATTAAGATTCTATCTTGTGGTAAGTTTGTGATTTATGAGGCCAATACAGGAGTTTATATGGGTGACAACTTCTCCATTATCCAGATGCCAAGTAAGATGGTTGTAAGGATTGATGGAAAGGACTATGATTATATCTTTGAAGATTTAGACAAGTTTGAATCAAAGTGGTATTTCTGTGTCCTTGGTATGAAGAGAGGAATGTCCAATATGTGGTTATATGAGGTGAAGGGTAGTGAAACCATCAACAACAGTCACAGTGAGATTGTTAAGATTGGATGTGTACCTAATGAACTTGGTTCATTCAAGGTTGATGGTTATTGCGGACTCCAGGGGGGAAACCTACATCTCACCAACTTCAGGTTATGGAGTAAACTATGTGAAGAAGATTTACACAAACTCATATTAAGTCAGTATGTAATTGATGATACACACAACACATTGATTGTTGACAATGCACAGAATGAGTTACTTGTGAAGTATAAATGGAGTTAATGTATGGAAGTTATTAATGCAGGAATGAGAAAGGGTATCAAGGCAATGGCGGTTGCTGCCCAAACTTTGCAGTTCATTTCATTGATGCCTAAACCAAAAGATTTTGTCACAAGGATTGTAGGTGATGTAGTTTATTTATCAGCAAAGATACAAAAGTTATCTGATGATATGAATAAACTTCTGGACAGTTATGCAGACATCCCTACCAATTATCTTATGACACAGATGAATAGTATAACTGGTTCTCTTACTGGTATCACTAACAGATTGAATACATATACACAGAATGGTGTTAACCAGGTCATAGGACTTGGCGAGAATGTTACTGGTATGATAACTGAACTGACAGGTTCTGCAATAGACATAACCAGTTCTCTAACAAGTGCAGTAGTAGGTCTTGGTTCTGCTGTTGCAGAAACATCAGAGATTGTGCTTAGTAATACTGAAACAGCAGAGGATATACATAATGCCACAGAAGTCATTCTTGAATGGACCAATAATGGTTTTAATGTGGTGAATGAAAATGTCACAAGTCCTGTAAAGAAAGTTACACAGAAACTTATAGATACAAAGACAGGTATAAATAAAAAGATTCAGAATACTGCCGATGCAGTTAATGATAAGATTGAATCAGCACAGAAGTTGGTGGAAGCACTCATTAGGGAACTAAAGGAGAAGATGGATAAGTTGTCAAATATCATTGACACTGGATTCAAGGATGTTACTGGTCTTACTTCAGTATCAAGGGGTGCAACCGGTGTGGTAGAAGCATTAAAGGAGGCAGATGACAACAGTCCTGCCGCACAGGCAACATCTGCTATGGCATCATCACTTGCAACAGTGATAAAGAATTTCAGCATAGGTAAGATGGTGACTGCTTTTGCAGGAGTCATTACACAGTCTGCTATTGTTAGATTGGGTCTTGACAAACTACCTCCTATTGACTTTGAATCAATGATGTGTAAAATCAGGGATGATATGACAGTGTCCACAAAAGAAATATACAGGTATTATACTGAATTGAGTGACAGTGCATATAAAGACCTGGTGGATTTGGGTGTTGAATCAGAATATAGGGATTACAGTTCAAAGAATTATGATGAATTTGTCAAAGAGTTTGATGAAGATTTGAAGAAGAAGAGGGATGATATAAGAATCCTTATGAAGAATGCAAATGTCAATGACAGGGGTACTGGGTCTGTTAATAAAGAAATCAATGATGAATTGAGATCTGCAATAAGTGAAATCAAGAAATACAGGAAGAAGATAAAGCAGGCAAGACAGGCTGATACTCTCAAGACTGTAATAGGTAATGAACTGGGTAATTTCAAGAAAGAAGTTGAGTACAGATGTAACTCCATAAAGTCTGATTGGCAGAGCATGATGAAACAATATCAGGATGCCCGTGCCGAGATTATAGAATTTTTTTCAAATGGTGGTTCTGGAGATATGTTCATAACTGATTGTTGTAAACAAATCAACCAGGATTTTGATGAGATAAAGGAATTGTGTAAGAATCTTGGAACCCAATTGGTGGCAAGTGGTATAAAGATTTTTATGCCTGCTGATATTGGTCCGGTTGTTCCAAATCCGGTTTACAAAATTTCTGATTTCTGGATGGACATTAAGACCATTATCAAGTTCATCAAGGATCTCATTACTCTTATTATAGATATTATCAATCACATAAACAAGCTTGCCAGGATTATGCTTAATGGCTTGAATGATTTAGTCACCATTATCCGTCAGCTTATGGAAATGATAGGATTGAGGTGGTTAATGGATTTGGTGCAGAATATCATAGATATGTTTGGTAATAATATAGATAATGCTTATATAAGATTGGCAAATTCACTTTCTCCTGTTTACTTTAGTGATACCGATATATATAATAATACATTAGAGGTACTTGAACAACTTGTAGATGGAGAAAAATTTACTGATGAAAAAAAATCGTATCTTACAGAGGCAGAAAGGGTTCTTAAAGATATAGGTAACTCCAAATTACATAAGAACATTACAAAAGTTAAAAACAAGTCAAAAATTTCTGATTCTGACAAGGATGACATTGATAAGATTATTGAAGACCTTGAAGAAGAAGGTGAGACCATTGTTGCTTATAAGTCTCCTATATTGAAACAGATTGACCCTGATAATTATCCATCTGTATCTGATTTGGTTGATGGTAACAGTATAAACAATGACATCAAATTTGCCGGTTGGGAATTCTATCATACAGATTTAAGTCATGAAGAAGCAAAGGACTATTATAATGGGGGACCTCTTGGAAAGTTATTCAGAAGGATAAAAAGCAAGATAATCAAGAAGGCATCAAAGCGCAGTCATAAGAAAAACGGAGGTGTTGCTATGCTCAATAATAAAAAAGTGGGTTCAAAAATCTTTGGTTCAAAGGTGGATACCGCTAAAAGAGCATTCTATTGGTACACATACTATACTGAAGACCTTGAGAAAGATTGCTTCGAAGGAGGAGTTGTCCAGGATTCTGTTATTATTGATAATGTTGTTCAGACTGAAAATGGTTCTGTTGTTGAACTCAGTGATGGTAGAAAGGTGTTCGTTGCAAACAATATGGTAAGGAAAGGTGATTATGTAACCGTTGATGGTGTAAAATATAGAGTTGGAGGAGCAAAAGTAAAGTAATATGGATATCAATACATTATACAATACAATATTCCCCCTTGGAGGAATAGATGACAATAACCGATATGCCAATTTGACTGGAGATAAAATCAGTTCAGTTCAGTTGGTTGAACCTTCATTGAGTGTAAGTGAATTTGTATTGAGTAAGAAATATACTTATGATAAGAACAATATTCCTTATAAGTATGCATACAGAATACCTATGGTTTCAATTGATGACCATATAATCAATCCTGTGGATATAAGTGCATTCAGATTGGACTATACTGATTTTATACCTACCATGATGGTTGAATTTGTAGATAGTACCAACTCAATGCTGTCTACCTCTGTACCTAAAGATGGATCTATCATAAGGGTATATGTGGGAGGACAAGGAGATGAGATGTATTATAAACCTATCAGACAGGATTTTGTTCTTACCAGTATAAGGAGTATAAGTGGAAGTGGATTGAAATACAGGGTTTATGGTAAACTGAATATTCCTTATGGTTACAGGAAAGAATCCTGGTGCAGCGGTAAGTGTTCAGCAATGCAGGCACTATTTAATCTTTCCGTATGGACAGGTCTTGGATTCTCAACCAATTTCAGTAATGACAATGCACTTGATGTGATGGCCTGGAGAAACAATGAGAACGGGACATATTTTGATTTTATGGAAGATATAGCAGGACATGCCTGTTATTCACCAAATACATTTTTCACGGCATTCATAGACCAGTATAATGTACTTAATTTTGTAGAATGCCATTCACTTCTCTCACATGGTGGAGATAAGACTGATGTCCCGGCGATGATTTATAATTGTTATCCACCACCGGAACTTCCAAATTTTGATCCTAAAAAAGAAAAAAAGAAAACTGAAAATCAGATTCCATTGAAGGATGGGGATGATCCATTACATAATACTTATCAAAGATTGAGTTATTATTTTTTGTCCAATCATTTTTTCTTCAATGGATGGTCTAATTATATAGAATCTTACCAGGACATATCCAATGGTGGTTCTTCATTGTCAGATGGATTCAGGACTCGTGTGGATTACTCTGATTCCAACAACAATCCAGATTGGGGTATTTCAAGATGTGAATTCCTTATAAGACCCATTGACAATCTTGAAAGGGATCCTGCAACACAGAAAATAAAACCACTTCCTGAAGAGGTGTCACAGGAATCCTATATTCCTTTTAATCTGATACAGATGACAAACAGTGAATACTTGAGTAATCAGGCGAGTGTTGATAATATGACCAATGTTGAATCATTCGTTAATTTTGGTGAGGTTGACACATCAAATGTATTCAAGCAATATTATTTTGCTGAAGTTCAGAACAAATATCAAATGAGATATTTGAAGAAGTGTGGATTAAAGGTGAAACTTCAGAACTACAATCCTGCCATTACAAAATTCAGTAGGATATGGGTGGACATATATGATTATCATCCAGTATCAAACACACAGATTTCTAAATATGAGATAAACAGTAATGATACTGGTGATTACAAGGAATATAAAGATATAATGAATACCAACATACTCAAGTATGATGATGAAGGGATAATTAAAGATGTAATAGGTGTAAACAGTAATCCTTCCCTTTATTGGCCTAAAGAAAAATATAACAGGGCATTATCTGGATGGTATGTCATTACAGAGATAGAAATAGTATATGACTATAATGATAATAACTTGAAGATGAACCTGACATTGAACAGGATTGAATATAAACCTTGTTTTAAGAATGAATATGATTTGGCAAAACAAGCTGTAGATAAATATAAGGAAGAGAACAACATAGAAGATATATTAAAGTCAAAGTAAAACTATGAGTACAGTACCAAATGACATAAGATTTTTGAATGGTGTTTCTTTGAAGCAATATTATGCAAATTCAAGGAACAATATAGAAGACCCAATCTTTACAGGATTCACTGTTGAGATTGATGAGGAACATTCTCCATTGTTCTTTGGAGGAAGGGAATATTATGATTATACTACTTCATTGAGATCACCTGATGGAACAGATACAGGTCTTGCAAATGCAATAGAATCAAAACTGAAAAAGATGTACAGTGATTCAGTGATTGGTTCTCCTGATACCTATGAAATCAATACCTTATTTGCAAAAGATCCATTCAGTTCTTCCAATGAAAGGAAAATAGGTTATGGATTACAGGATAAGTTTTATTTGGATAATGTTCTTTATGGTGCGACTGATTATATCTATATGGTTGATAAAATCTCTGATGATACATTCTCTGACAATTTTGGTGTAGCAGATATTGGTAATGGTACTCCGAATACAAGTCTCTATGGAAGGTATGCTGATGAACTGAATGACATAGATCAGGATACTGCCGCACAGACAGCACAGGATGATTTGGATAATGCAACATCTGAAAACCAAAAGATTAATATATTTTTCAATCTTGATGAGGATATTATCCGTGCTGATCAGGAATCATCTGTTAGTACACTTGTTAAAATTATGAATGAGAATCCTGATAGTACAGTTGTTATCAATGGTTATGCAGATTTTGATACTGGTGGTGGTGATTCTCAATATAATAAGAATCTTTCTGGTAGGAGATGTGATACTGTTATTGGAAGACTCAAAGGTGTCAGTGCAAATAGAATATCAAAATCTGCATATGGTGCTTCAGTACAACCATATAAGAAAGAATTGAACCGTGTGGTTATATGTGAGATAGTGGGTGAAATTTCTCAAGAGGCAAAATTGGATTTAAAGATTATACAGGTTGGTAATACTCTCACAAGTATGAAGAAAGATGATAATGATAAAGAACAGAATGAGATACTTAATGAGCATAATAAAAACGAAGAAGAGACAACCAAAGCGAAAACAGCATATGATAATGCTATGAAGGATGGTTCCAATAATTCTGATAATGATTATGATAAAGTAGTTGAGAAATTAAAAGAAATAGAAGATAGTATTCAACCCCAGAAACTTGATGCAAGGGAAGAATATAGTAATTTCCTCAATACTATGAACAGTAAACTTGAGATGCTTAATGTTGTAACAGATGAAGACAATAAGCAAATGATATATAATGATATAGAGAAAATTTATAATCAGTTTAACTCATTCTTCAAATATTTTAAAAATGAAGATAAGAATGGTGTTAATGCTAAAGGGGAAAAATATTCTAAAATATATTCTTATGTTTCTGCAGCAACACTATCTATAAATGAAAATGAAGTAAATAAAGAACTGGAGAATTTGAAGGATAAACTGTCTTCTGTTGAACAGGAACATTATAAGAAAATCTACACTGTACTCAAATCATCATTCATAACACAGACGAATGATTTTGCAAAAAGTGAAATGGATAGACTCAAGACTCTGAAAAACAAATATGAAGAAAAGTTGTATGGTATATTTGAAGGAGGTATGAGGGGTTCTGAAGATAATCCAGCACCTGGAAGTCTCTATGAAAAATATATGAATGCAAAAAATAAATTAGAAAATGATGCATATTCTATCAATAAACAGAAAATTGATGAACTTAAAGATATAAAGGACAAGTATCCTGAAATTAAAAGTTATCAGGAACATCAATCACAAAAGAATCAAGTTGTCAGAAATCCTAACTTACCTTCTGCTGATTATGAGACAAGACAGAATGCAACAAGGAATACATATGAAGTTCCTCAAACTGTTTATGACATGCTTGGATTTGTTCATGGTATGGAGGATCTGATTTATAACTATCCATATATGTTACAGACAATAACAGGTTTGGATGAGGCATATAAGAAATATTTTGAGGTAAAAGATCCTTATCAGGGTTCAGGTGATGGAAAGATTACAATCAACTGTCTTGAATTTCTTGATATGAGAATTTCTTCGATGTTCAACAAGTATTTCAATGCTGCTTATGACAGACAGTATAGAAGGGAGAGAGTTCCTATCAACTTGAGGAGGTTTGAGTGTTCTATCTTTGTACATGACATCAGGAATTTCAAGGACACCATTGACGGGAATGATTTAGGAAGCACTGAAGACTTGTCTTTAATTACAAAGATTGCTCTTAATTATATGTCTGCAATAGAATTCAAATTCTATGATTGTGAGATTGTACCTGAAGAGACAGGAGGTATTTTTGACAATGTAACCAATTTACCAAACAATGAAATGAGGTCAACAAACTTCACATTCAAATATGGTAACTGTGTCATCAACTTCCTACCATTTGAGGATTTGAGAAGATACTTACTTAAAAAAGATACTAAAGACCTTGTTCCTAAAGACCCTAAAGATAAATGGAAACATGAGAATTTTGAATATCTTACAGACAAGATTAACAGTAAGTATAATTATGCTGCAAACTCCAGTGAACGTATGCTTACAGGATTTAGTTATGATGGAAGGTATTCTCCAGATAATCCATCAGGTGCTGGACCAGATGGAAACTTCAGAAGATGGTTTGATAAGAGTGAACTGGGTAATGTGAATAATAATGATTACAGGGACTATGTAAGACATGATTCTGCTGTTGCTGTTGATGACCATTATAAAACAACCATAGTAAATGATTTTGCATTAAATTCAGTAGGACAGAAGAACAAGGAACTGACTGAAATGGATGATGCGTTGAGAAGGATGGTGGTAGGTATATCTGCATCAACAGGTATTCCAATAAAGGGTGTGACAGATGCTCTCAACATTAAGTTCATAGACCCTATAATCAATGAGAAGGATTATGATAAGACACCTGTCAAAGAAATTGGTAATGTTAATAACAGCAGGGTTGTAAATGCAGATACTATGGAATACATAGGTGAAGTAGAAGGTGATGAAAGTACACCTCAAAAGATAATTACTGATTTAGGAAATATAAATGATACAGAAAAAGGTGGTGAGTAGCCACCTTTTTTCATATAAAAACAGGGCTCGAAATGATTCTTTGTCATTCGAGCCCCGAAACTCCTTCTGTCTTCAGATGAGCTATTTGATTTTTGGCATCTGGATAGTAGGCATCTTTGGCATATTCTTTTGAGCCTGGCGCATCATACTATCCGGACTGTAGTTCTTTTCATCATATCCCTGGCTCTTCATCTCTTCTTTTTCTGCTTTCTTTCTCTCTTCAAGAATTGCGGAATAATGATTGAGTAGATTTTCAAAGATATAGAACTGTAGATTCATAATGGTGTCATAGGACATATGGAGTTGTTCCATCGCCAGGACAACATTATCATAGAAGTTCGTCTCCGAGATCAGAAATTGTTGGAACAAATAAGGATCTGAATCCGTCGGGAAAGGTGACAGGAATTCTCAACTCACCTCCGCATGAGGAACAGACTTCAGTGATTTCAAACTCAACACCAATATTGATTTCATCTTTCAATCTGAGGACCAGGGCAAACTTCTCTGTTGACCATCCTGCAAGTTCTGTAATCTTTGAGAATACCTGCTTGGATGTGAATGTTCTCCAGTCCTTGATGGTATAAGGAAGGATGTCTGCCAATGCTGCATCAACCTTCTTGTCATTCAACTGCTGTTCCCTAATCCAGTCTGCAATTACAGTTGTTACACCAATGGTAGGAGGATAAAGTTTGATTGTACCTAATCTCTTTGTCTGGATATTGTAGCATCTTTCTACTGGATCATAGTACTTTTCAATCTTCTCACTTGGTTTAAGGAATTCAAGTTTATCAGAACTGAAATAAACACTCTCCTGTGGATGACAACCAGGAGTCTGGCAAGCACCTTCAGGTACAGGAATCTTAATACTTGACTGACCATCAACAAAGGTAAGTTCCCTGATTTTAAACACAAGAACAATTCTGTCATCTTCAAGGATGTCCTTATAATGACCTGGTGTATTACCATAATAAACCTTTGTACACTGTGAAACAATATAGGTCATCTTATCCCTGATGTCTTTAGGATCTTCCTCATTGATAATTGAAAACTCTCTGATTTCACCAACCCTTGCAGCACGGATAAGGATTCTTGTTCCTTCAGGATAGAACCTTCCCTGACTTGGAAGAGTTTCAAGGGGAATATTGATATAATCCATTGAACTCTTAATCCTGCTGATTTCAGGATCTTCATAAGTCTGGTTTACATTGACTTTACCCAAATCTGTTGCAACAGTCTCTTTTACTTCTTCTTTTGGTTGAGTAGATTCAAATTCTTTACGAACCTGCTCTTCATAAGATTCTTCTATTTTACTCATAATTATGGAATATAATATAAACTAAATATAACAAAAAAATTAATTATCCAATGTAAGGATAACTCTCCTACCTGTTTCATTATTAACAACTAACCTGACATCAGATATATCAGTCTGTACATTGATAGGAAGATTCTTGATTGCTGCGGCAATTGCATTGGCAATATCCTGTGAATTGGTGATACTTACACCTCCATTTACATTTGTAGTTTCAGTAGTTGATTCTTCACCTGTTTCAGATGTGCTGGATGACTTACTGAAATTATCCAATGAATCAATCAGGTCACTACAAGATTTTGAGAATGTATCCACAGCCTTTGAGAACCTGTCAAATTGTTTGTTGTTCTTGATTGCAGAGAATGTCTTGAATATGTCAACCAACACTGATGCCTTTGTTATATCCAATGAGTTTATTATGTCAACAGTTGATTTGAAAGGAATGTTATTTGACTTACCTATTCTATTCAATCCCTTTGAAAGACTGTCAAGACCATTATCAATATGTTTCGCCGATTTCTCAAAGTAGTTGAAAAGATTTCTGTCTGAATCAAGGACCCTTACATTTGTTATTTGTAATGACAGATCAAATATACTTTTCTTTATACCATTCAATGCATTTGTAGGATCATAAGTGTCCCAAGGTGAAAGGGATTTCTTTACTGAAGAAAGTATAGATGTAATCAAATCGAGTGACTTTATTTTTGCCAATGCATTGTTCCTGTCACCGAGTGTGTCAATTGTGTCGGCTGTTCTTACCGCAGCTTCTTTGACACCTTTCATAAAATTACCAACACTCTCAAGTAATCCTTTCTTTTTTTCTGCTTGCTGAGTCTCATTCCTCAATTGATTGATGCCAAATAAATTAAGTAATCCATTGATGGCAACACCCATATTCTTTATAGGTTTTGAAGAATTATAATCTTCCCAAGTGGTAAGGTTTTCTTTTATTTTACCAGCCATACCTGTAGCGATGGTAATTGTACCCATCTTTGCAAGTGTACCTCCGGCATTAAGAAGTGCAGAACCCATATCCAGGATACTTCCACCAAGTCTTCCAAGTTTACCTCCTAATGAATCATTTCTTTCTTCAAGTCCGAATATACTCTTAAGTGAATTGATGGCGATACCCATATTGGTTGCAGCAGGTATAGCATTATACTTCTCCCATGGAATAAGGAACAATCTAATCATATCAGCCATACCTGTAGCAATGGTGATTGTACCCATCTTTGTAAGTTCACTTCCTGCCTGTAAGAGTGTTGAACCCATATCCAGGAGACCACCAAACAGACGGATTGACTTACCACCAAGAGTATTATCCTTATTCTCAAGTCCGAATATCTCCTTCAGACTTGTAATGGCCTTTCTTAAATTACTTGTTGCACCTGTAGAATCATATTTGTTCCAAGGAATAAGGAACAACCTGATGGTATCTGATAAACCTGTAGCAATGGATATAATTCCCATTTCAGCAAGAGCCTTACCACCCTGTAATAAAGTAGTACCCATATCAAGGATACCTCCTCCAAGTTTCATCAGTTTTCCACCAAATCCCTTTCCAGTGTCACCTATTCCAAATACATCCTTCAATGTTCCGACAGCAACCTTGATGTTCTTGGCTGCTTTTGTACCATTGAAATTATCCCAGTTTTTCAAACCATGATACAATGCACCAAGGGCAACACCTGTCAGGAGAAGTGAACCCATAATGAAGAATGACGAACCCATATTGAGGACACCCATAGCGATATCCATAAGTCCGCCCTTCAATCTCTGACCAAATGATTTCTTCTCATTACCCTTACCCAATTCAAGACCAAATGCATCCCTTAATCCACCTATTGCTTCCTTGATGTTTGTCATAGGTTTCTTTGCATCAAATTTTCCCCAGAAATGTAATGTAAGGGCAAACAGTCCAAGTGATGCGCTCAACAGTAACAAGGTGGCACTACCCAAAGCAATAGGTGCTGCAAGCAAACCTATACCAGCCACAGTAAGACCAATACCAGCAATACTTGCCATCATCAATCCTACATCCTTGAGTTTCATATCTTTGATTGCCTTTGTCATAAGACCCAGTCCAAGACTGAAGGCAATGATACTGACACTCATTGCAAGTAGTACCCTTGAACCTTTCCTTACAGGTCTTGATACTTTACTTAATGTAATGAATGTTCCTGTAAGCAAATATACTATACCCTTCATAAGAAGAGCACCAAGCATAGCAGGAATACCGACAACAGCAATACCTGTAAGTACCAATGATGTCAACAGCATTGTACCTGTTGCCTTATGTATATCTGCAATTGATTTTTTACCTCCTTCGATCTCTTTCCTGTTCTTGTAAATATTTCTGAACAGATTGATGAGACCACCTTTTCCTCGTTTACCAAGATATATGGTGTCCAAAGTCTTTGCACCCTTCTTTGAAAGTGCTGCAGTTTTACCAACCTTCTTCAGACTTTCTGCAACACTGACTGATGATTCTATGAAACTTATTGTATTTTCTGCCTCTTCCTTGTTCTTGAAATTACTGAATATCTTCAAAGACCTCTTCAATATACTTCCAAGGTGCTTGAGTTTGGTCTTTGCAAATAAGAAGTCTTTAAGTTTTATACCTTTCAGTTTATCAATTACACCTATGGAACTATAAAAACTTTCAAGTCCTTTACCTCTGTCCTTTCTGTCTGGTTCTCTCCTAAAGTTATCTGCATTAAGTCTTGACCTTCTACCAGTCCTAATATTTTCAGTTTTCAATCTTGACCCGGTATTCATCTTTGACACTTGAATCAATATCTTGTTCAGAATATCAGTATTTGAATTTGTACTTTTCTTTGACATCTGTACCAATATCTTGTTCAAGGTATCAGTCATAGAATTGGTATTCTTAATTAGAGTCTTGTCTTGTCTTAAAGCAGGTTTGTTAACCAGTTTTTCAATTCTTCCTTTCTTCTGTGCAAGGTCAAGTTTCCTGGTAATAATATCAATAGCATCAAGGATTCCGCCTGTTCCTACGACAGCATCCCTGATGTCCTTAACATCTTTCTGAATCTTTGGAGAATTCTCTGCAATCTTATAGACTGCACTGGTCAAATCTTTTAAATTAGCTTCTGCCATTAAGACAATTATCTTATGTATAAATATTTATGAAAAATGGCCCATTTGTATATCATAAAATAATAACATCATAGAAAGTTTAAGTTAGACTTTTCTGTGACATAAACAAATATATAACCATTTTCAGAACACCATTTTTTAGCATACTGTCTCTTACAACTGTTCTTTATGAACGCTTCCATAAGATAGTTATAGTTCTTTACAGTATTTGGTGTTTTCCTTTTGGGTTCTTCAGGTTTCTGTAACTGTGATGTTGGTTTCACTTCAACTATATACTTCAATATAGTTCCATCAGGTTTCTTGTAGGCAAAATAGAAATCAGGATAATATGTATGCATCCTGTTATCCAGTGTGTAGAAATACTTGATGGAGACAGGTTCAGAAGCCCACTCTATGACTTCAGGAGTCAAGTCAAGCCATTTACACAACTTGAACTCCCAGGAAGACCTGTAAATGATCTGCTTGGAGTTGGTCCTATACTTCTGTGGATAGGTTGGTTCATAGTATCCCTGTTTGAACTGCCCTCCTCTTTTTGGTTTCAGGTCTTTGATTCCTGCCATAAGTTTGTTATTTTTACAAAAGATAATTTTATATATTTATGGGTAATACTGATTTTTATACTAAAGGAGATTATAAGGAAATCATCACAAGGATATCACAGGTACATACAATCACTATGTTCTGTCCTATGTCTGATCCTTATGTGCAGGGTTTGAAGAGCACATTTGAGATAATGCTTGCTGAATATAAAAGAAATGATGACTACTGGAAGGATGTACCTACCATTGATGCATTGAATGTTTTTATGTTCACAAAGTCTTTCAATGATAATATGAATATGGATTATGATTCAGGTATATTCAGTGTTATCGTCAGTTCATTGAAGATGTTTAACAGACTGAAAAGGATAAGTTTTCAGTTTACTGATGATGAAGATATATTGAACTCATATAAACAAATAATGAAAAACAATATTGAAGGTACGACAAAATATATTTATAATGTTGATCTTCTTGAGATGAACCTTTCTGAAATGTTCTCTCAAAGGATAATTGATATGCTCAACAAGATATTCATCTGTAATGAGTATATTCCAAATTCATATCTTGACAGGAAGTTTATGGTCAATTTCAAGTATGATGATTATATGTCTTTTATGGATATGTTCATCAATAACAACAAGGAAAACCTTGATGCTCTT
>Ga0247609_10001965_pt1 | contig 22837 bp, 15 predicted proteins | sample 172DNAGHGlowgp2_FD_193487 | JGI IMG/M metagenome (GOLD analysis project Ga0247609, IMG submission 193487) | Sheep rumen microbial communities from Palmerston North, Manawatu-Wanganui, New Zealand - 1728 DNA GHGlow gp2 | ecosystem: Host-associated > Mammals > Digestive system > Stomach > Rumen ...
CGCTAACAAAACTATCTACTTCGATACTGATATAGATAGTACTAAGGCAGAGGCTAAATATGAAAATGGTGTATTAACTGTTTATTTACCTAAGAAGCCTAAAAAAACTACAGAAATTAAAATTGATTAATAGAAAAAAGGAGATATGATATTATGTTTTATTTAAATGATAATAGTTTTGGAGATTTCTTTGATGAATTAGGTCGTGCATTTGGAGGTAATAATGATTATCAAATGATGCAGACAGATATTATGGAGGATGATAAGAGCTATACTCTAAATATTGATCTTCCTGGTGTAGATAAGAAGGATGTTAAGATGGATTATGCCGATGGATATCTAACTGTTAGTGTTACACATGAGGATAAGAAGGATGAGAAGAAGGATGATGGAAAGTATGTTCGTCATGAGCGTAGGTTTGCCTCAGGAACTCGTAGCTTCTATCTTGGTGATGTAGAAGAGGATAACATTAAGGCTAAGTTTGAAAATGGTGTATTAAATGTAGTACTACCAAAGGCATTACCTGTTGAAACTCCAAAGAAATACATTGATATTAAGTAATTAGTAAGATACCCAGCACAAACTGCTGGGTATTTTTTTTGGGATTGTATTTATTTTTATGTGTGGTATAATCACTTTAGTATTATTAAGAAATGGGGAATCGTGTATGAAAGAAAAAATTGTTGAATTATTAGAAGATATTATTCCGGATTGCGATGTATGCAATACAGCAGATTTAATTGGTGAGGGATACCTTACATCATTTTCAATTATGCAGCTTGTAGTAGCTTTATCTGATGAGTTTGATGTTGAAATTACACCTGTTGATATTGTTCCAGAAAACTTTAAGAATATAGATACAATTACAGCTTTAGTTGAAAGACTTGAGGATTAATTAGAATATGACACAAACAATATTTGCACTATTAGTATATGGTGCATTTTTGGTTTTAGGAATACCACTATATTTGGTATTTCCTAAAAGATACAAATGGACGGTTCTCTTAGCTTTATCAATTGCAGGTATTATTGCCCTTACATCATATTGGGCTATTTTTGTTTTTGTCCTAATAGCTATTACATATATAACAACTAGGCTTATGGATAAAAATATAAAGAAATTTAAAGAAATTAAGGATACATTATCAAAGGATGATAAGAAGGCCTATAAAAAGAAGTATAAGAAAAAAAATAAGATTATTGTTTTAACAGGGGTCATAATTGCGGCTTTAGTATTAGCTTTATTAAAATATTTTAACCTTCCTCTTGGAACATTAAATAATTTATTTGAAAAATATTCATTTGGAATATGGTTCCCAATTCTTGGTATTTCATATTATACCCTAATAGCAATCTCTTATATGGTAGATTGCTATAACGAGAAATATGAGGTTGAGCATAATATATTTAAGGTAGCGCTATTTATTTCATTCCTACCATCAATGCTTGAGGGACCATTTAATAGATATAATGAAATGAATAAACAGCTATATAAAGAGGAGAATCCATCATATGATTCGGTAGTAAATGGTATTTTAACTATAGCTTTTGGTATTTTTTTAAAAATGGTAGTATCAGATAGAATAGCTTTAATTGTTGATCCTGTATTTAAGGATTATGAAATATACGATCATATTTCAATTTTAGTAGCTATGGTTTTATATGTATTTAAGCTTTATTTTGATTTTTTAGGATTTATAAAGCTTGCCGAAGGTGTAGCTTTATGCTTTGGAATAAAGCTACATAAGAACTTTGATACTCCACTATTATCATTAAGTGTTGGTGAATTCTGGCGTAGATGGCATATAACACTTGGAGCATGGCTTAAGGATTATATATTTTATCCTATTGCCTTATCTAAACCAGTTATGGCAATATCTAAAAAGGCACATGGTAAAGTTGCTCCTATTTTTGAAGGTGTAATTATTAGTGCTATACCTTTATTCTTTGTTTGGTTAGTATGTGGTATATGGCATGGTGCTGGTATTAAATATGTTGTATATGGTATGTATTATTTTGTAATTATATTATTGGAAATGATTACAGATTATAGAATTAATAGAATGGAGAATAAGCCATTCGTATTAAAGATGATATTGTGGGCTAGAACATTTATTATTATTGTAATAGGTCTTGCAATATTTAAGAGTAAGACATTAACAGATTTTGGTTTAATGATGAAGGCTTTAGCTGTTGGTAATGGTACAACAGGATTCTGGACATTACTTTCAGGGGCTGAAATTGGTCTTATGTTTGTGGTAACAGCTATTGCATGTTTAATTAATGTTTTAGTTAAATATAAGCCACAGCTTTCACTAGATAATTTAAATCCATGGATAAAGATGGCGGCATTTACAGTTGTAGTAATTGTAATACTCTTATTTGGTTGCTATGGAGCTACATATGTTGGAATAGATCCAGAGTATGCTGCATTCTAAAAGGAGGAAATAGTTATGAAAAGAACAATTATTTTACGTATTACAAGAATTGTTATATCAATTACCCTTATAATAATGGGATTTTTAGTCTTTTCATCTATGTGCCCAAATACGGATGCAAGAACAGAGCGTACTATTGGATATAGAGATAGTGAATATAAAAGTAGTGAATTATGGTATATTGGAAACTCAAATATGAAATCAGGTATTATACCTGATATTGTATATAATCAAACAGGTCTTATTGGTTATAATTCAGGAGAAGCATATATGTCTATGCAAAGGCTTTTGAATGTTACAAAGGATTTTTATAATTATCAAAATCCAAAGCTTATAATATTTGAGACTGATGTTTTAATTGATTGTGTAGATGATTCACAAGATGATAATCTTCATTTTTATGATGGACCAATTCAAAGATTTTATCATAATCATGATTTTTGGAGAAAGAGTATACAAACTAAGAGAATCAAATCACATCACGGCTATAATATGAAACAAAGTACTATGGATGCGGCTAACAAGGCTGATTATAAGGATAAAAATGTACAAATAGAGTTTTGCGATAAGAATAAGGCTTTGTTAGATCAGTTTTTATCTATAGCTAATGAGCATGAAACAAAAGTTTTATTTGTATCTCTTCCAGCTACAAAGCATGGAAATAAAAAATCACAGGATGGAATTAAGGAATATCTTAGTCAGAATGATGAAGTACTAATTGATTTTTCTGATTTTGATAGGGCAGGACTTGATAGAAGAACATGTATGGCTGATAATAATCATATTAATTTTAAGGCGGCGTATAAGGTATCAAAATATATAGGAAACTATATTAAGGATAATTATGAAATTAGTACTAATTGTGAGCATCAACAATTTGATAATGAGGTTAAAAAATTCAACAATAAATATTGTAAGAATTTAAAATAATTATTTTAAAGCGTTTGAATTAAATATAAAGGTAGAAGAATAGAACAGAATATCAGAAATCTGTTCTTTTTTCTTTTTGCCATCAATTTAGATATGGTATAATTTAGATAGTTAAAAATATTACTTTAGTATAGTTTTAGGAGGATTGTTAATGGAGGAGAATGAATTTAAAACAAGATTTCAAGCTTTACTTGATGCTATAAAAACAGGTGATTCTTCTGAAATAGAAAGAAAAAAAGTAAATCTATTATTCACAGCAAGATGCTATTTTGATATTATTTTCAATTATTTATTTTTAGAAAAAAATGATTTTCACTTTGATTTTGGATTCGATACAATAAAAAAAGGGACTTTATTATATAGAGTAAGAAAGCTTGATAAACCATTTAATATAAATGACAAAAAAGAATGGGGACCTTCTCCTTCTAAAAGGGAGAATCGTGCTAATAAAAATGAAGAAACGGCAATGTATTTTAATGTGAGGCCTGATATATGTGAATTGGAAACGCATTTAAATAAAAATGAAAAATATGCCATTGCTAAATATGAAGTTAAAGAAGATATAGTAGTAGGTGGTTATTTTAACTTTAAAGGTGACAAAAGACTGCATATGGCAGGTATATTATTTAATTCATTCCTAATTGCTCCATCTAGGGGTGAAAATAATTTGGAAATGTTTAAAGTATTAGATAATCATTATGGTAAATTGAATATAGATGATATAACAGATGAAGATGTTAAGAATAATAATTTTGATTTGCCATTAAAATTAGCAGTATTAGTCACTAAAGATGACACATATTATCATCTGACTAATGAAATGTGTGATGTTTTAAAAAAATATTATCCGGATGGAATTAGATATAGTTCATGCTATGTTCCAATAGAAACAATGGGTATAAGTTCTAATTGCTATAATTTGGTTTTATATGAAGAAGGTATAAAAAAGATTAGTTTCGTTGATGCAAAAGAACTAGTTTATAATAAAAAAAAGACATCGACTGATATGATTAAAATTATGTTTGAGACTATTGATAAAGCGAAACAAAATAAGTATATTCGTGATTAGGGGTGTTGAAAAAATGCTATCAAAACTTAAAACATCATTTAAAAACATAAATCATAAACTATTTATTTCATTATTAGTAATGGGATTAGTTCCAACCATTTATACTACATTAAGAGTATTCTGGTTAGGAAATCTTCCTGGTGATTGGTCTTATTCAATTGCTGGTCAATTATCATGGATTAATTTAATATATGAAGTAATTAATGAAGCTATTATATTACCGTTATTTTATTTTGTTGGTAAGCTTCTATCTGATAAGAAAGAACTAACAAATAGAATGAAAACAGGTTTATTAATTACTTTAGGTATTTATATATTATTATCTATATTCATAATGACTTGTACTAATCCACTATTAAAAGCTATGGCAACTGATCCATCTATTATAGATGCATCAGCTACATATATTAGAATTGAAGCTATAGCTAATGTATTTGGTATATTAAGTCAGTTTGCTTTAGTAGGATTAGTAACACTAGGTAAAGATAAATTAGTATATATCTTAACTGGAGTTAAATTAGTATTATGCGTAGTGTTAGATTTATTTTTAGTTTCAACATTATCATGTTCAGCTAATTTAGGTGTTAATGGAATTGGTGTAACTAATATAATTGTTAATTTCATTATATTTGGAACTACATTATTCTTATTAGCTAAGAATGGAGTAAATGTATTTAATAAAGAGAAGATGTCATTTACTTGGGCAAAAGAATTTGCTAGAGTAGGTGGAATATCAGGTTTAGAATCATTTGTTAGAAATCTAGCTTATATGGTAATGATAGCTAGAATGGTAAATGTAGTAAATGAACAAGGTACATATTGGGTAGCCAATAACTTTATTTGGGGTTGGATGTTACTACCAATTACTCAACTTGGTGAATTAATAAAACAAGAAACATCAACAAATAAAAATGCAGTTAAAAATAATACATTAGGTTATTTTACAATTACAACTATTACAATATTAGCTTGGTGTATATTAATACCTTTATATAAACCATTCATGACTCATGTATTAAACTTCAGTGATGTAGATAAATTATTTGAACTTGTAATGGTATTATTTGGATTCTATATCCTTTATGCAATTCAAAATGTATTTGATGCTACATTCTACGGGTTAGGTAAGACACACTATATGTTATTTGAATCAATAGTAACTAATTCAATTTATTATGGTATAGCATTTATATTATATGTAACAGGAGTATGGCATCCTACATTAATAGGTATAGCCTTATTATTTGGTATAGGTAACGCGTTTGATACAGTTGTATCACTTGGTGCTTATTGGTTCTTATTAAGAAAGAATAAGATAAATATTCTTGATGTTGAAAAGAATGAAGTGAATGAAATAACATCTAATTGATGGTAAGCTAATTTATGATAAAATTATAGCAAAGGCGTGATTAATAATGGATACTGCAAGAATTGAAAACGAAATGAGAGAATTAGAATCTAAGTTAAACTATAAATTTAAGGATATATCATTGCTTGCTAAAGCTATGGCATCTATTAAATTTGATGTTGAAGGAGCAGGAGATCGTCATTCAGAATATCTGAATGAAGGATTAGCTACAGTCGGCGATTCAATTATAAGTTTTATTATAGCTGATGAACTATATAAAAGTGGAATTACAATAAAGGGTGAAATTACAACTAATAGAAGTAATCTTGAAAATAATGATGTAATGTATAAAGTTATGCTAAATGAAGGATTTATTAACTATGCATATAACGATAAGCATTTTTATAATGAGGATAATATTCCTGAACATGAGAAAGTTGTTTGTAAGAATCATGATACATATATAGAAGCGATAACTGCAGCTATTTATTATGATTCAGATTATGCTACTGTTAGAAAATGGATAATTGAAGTATTAGTACCATTACTTAAAAAATATGCTTAATTAATAATTGATCAGATTAAAAATCTGATCTTTTTTCTTTTTTACTTGATAAAAATATGACCATAACTTTTAATTAAATGTAAATTTTGGTATAATTTTATCAAATGGGTTTGATTAAGGATGGATTAAAAGATGATAGCTTATAATGAAACACTTAGTACTTTTTACAAACATGTTAATCAAAATGTAATTGCTAAAATGGTTCAAGAAAAACTCGGTTTTAGAGTAGGTGAATCAGAACAAAGAGCTTTTAGACGTTCTCTTCCTGCAATTGCTAATGCATTAAGAAACACAAATTTACCAGGTGATGTGGAAGTTGCTATAGAGTATAAGATTCCATTAACAAATAGAAGAATAGATTTTATTATTGCAGGTTCTGATGAAAATGGTAAGGATCACATTGTTATATGTGAATTAAAGCAATGGGAAAAAGTTACACATACTAACATGGAAGATGTAGTATTAGTAGGTAATGAAGAACATGTTCATCCATCATGGCAAGCATATTCTTATGGAACTACAATATCTAATTTTAATGAATATGTATATTCAAATAATATAGAAGTAAATACATGTGCTTTTTTACATGAATATCAAAGAGAATATGTAAATGAAATAAAGAACCCAATTTATAAGAATGGTATCAATAAATCAATTCCATTTATTTCTGATGAATATCAAGATTTGGCCGCATTTGTTTCCAAATATATTAAAACTAAATCTAATAAGAATCTTTTATTTGAAGTAGAACAAGGAAAAATTAAACCTTCTAAAATGCTAGCTAATAGTCTAGCTAATATGCTATCTGGGAATGAATATTATGAATTACTAGATCAACAAAGAATAGTCTATTCTAATCTTTTAAGAGAGATTAAGGAAAATCAACGAAAAGATACTAAACAAGTATTTATTATAAGAGGTGGAGCTGGTACAGGAAAAAGTGTTATTGCAATACAATTATTATCTGCACTAATTAAGGATAAAGGTTATAATGCTTTTTATGTGGCAAAAAGTTCTTATGTAAAAGAAAACTATGTAAAGCAATTAACAAAAGATATACCAGATTTTAAATTTTTAAGAACATTATTTATGGGTTCAGGAAATTTTATGAAATCTTTATATAATGAATTTGATGTCTTATTAGTAGATGAAGCACATAGATTAACAGAAAAGACTAAAAGAGGTCATTTTTATAAAGGTAATAACCAAATTAAAGAAATAATTAATGCAGCAAAAACATCAGTATTCTTTATAGATGAAACACAAAATATCGATATTAAAGATTATGGAACAATAGAAAATATTGTTAAGTTTGCTAAAGAAGCAAATGCAACAATTCACATGGAAGATAAATATATATTAAAATCACAATTTAGATGTAATGGTAGTGATGAATATATAGCATGGCTTGATTCAATACTTTATAATAAACCATTTGAATCATCATTTACTGAAGTGGATTATGATATTCAAATATTTGATGATTTATGTGAAATGAAAAAAGCAATTGTTGAAAAAAATAATAATTCAAAACAACCTTCTAGAATCCTATCTGGAGATGTATTTGAATGGTTGTCTATGGATGATAAAAATGCTATAGATATTAATATTGGTGATTTCCATGCTCAATGGAATAAAACTAAAGCATTCGCAACTGATCCAAAATCAATAGATGAAGTAGGATGTATACATACATCACAAGGTATGGAATTTGAGTATGTAGGATTAATTGTTGCTGATGATATTTATTATGAAGATGGGAAGGTCCAAACTAATTATAAAAGACATCCAGAACATGCTGGAGAATTTAGAAGACCACATCAAAAGAGAGTATTTGAAGAGGATTTAGATCATATAGATAGAATCATAAGAAATACTTATAAAGTATTATTTACAAGAGGACAAAAAGGATGCTACTTATATGTTATGGATTCAAAATTAAAATTATTTTTAAAAGATAAAATAGATGAACTTAAGAAAATATGTTAAAGATTTAAAGGAACGTAAAAAACTACTTGTTCAATTGCTAAAACAAAAAATAAAATTATAATCTTTGAGAACTAGAGACATTTTTCTCTAGTTTTTTAAATATTAAAATATTAAATATTTTAGTACTTTTATAAATATGGTAAAATATAAAATGTGCAAGTACGATTTTGTTTTTATAATAGAGTAGGTGTTTTTATGGTAAGTATTGATGTTAATGAAAATGAATTATATAAAAAATATCCTAGAGTATTAGATTTATTATTGTTTGATAATACTACTAGAAAAAATATAATATGGGCAACTGATTCTTATTCAAGAAGAGGATATAGATTTAATGATAGTATTATTCCATACAATATTATTAAAACAAAAATAATTACACCTCGTTCTAAGAAAAGTAAAGCAGAGCAAAATCGACGTTCTAAAGATAATGGAGAAGTTTTTACACCATCGTGGATGTGTAATATTCAAAATAATCAAGTTGATGAAGCTTGGTTTGGAAGAAAAGTAGTTTTCAATATTGAACGATCAAATTCATGGGAAATCGTCGACGATAAAATAGAAATGCCTGCTGGAAAGACATGGATAGATTATATTAAGGATGTTCGTTTAGAAATATCATGTGGTGAAGCACCATATGTTGTTAGCAGATATGATACAGTAACAGGCGAATATTTAATGCCTAAAAATAGAATTGGTTTTTTAGATAGAAAATTTAGAATTTTAAAAGAAAACTATAGCAGTAAAGAAGAATGGATAAAGTATTCTTTAGAGGCATTAAAAGCGACATATGCTTTTGAATGGCAAGGTGACAATTTAATATTAGCAAGAGAAAATATCCTTTTTAGTTATATTGATTATTATAAGGAAGAATTTAATGAAGAACCATCGGAAGAACTATTGATTGAAGTGGCGACAATCATTTCATGGAATATATGGCAAATGGATGGTATTAAAGGAGTAATACCTAATAGCTGTAATGTGAAAAAAGTGGAAATAGTTAATTTGTTTGGTGATGTTGAAGAAGTTGAATCAGGGTGTGATGGATGCTGTAAAGGCAATATCCGATTACATAATGGTATTAATTGCAAAATAATGGATTGGCAAAAGAATAAAAAGATTTATTTTAAAGACATATTTACAGGAGGTCTAATTATATGAGTGAAGCGAAAAAATTTAATTCAACATTTGAATATAAACTTATCTATGTTTTTAGAATTAATGATGGAAACCATTCTGGATGTCTTAAAATAGGTGATGCGACTATACATACTAATAAAGCATATTATGAATTAACTCCAAATTGCCACGATTTAAATTATGCAGCAAGGGAAAGAATAGATTCATATACAGCTACTGCTGGAATTGTTTACGATTTACTGTACACTGAAATTGCAGTTTATGATATAAATGGAAAAATTAAAGCTTTTAGAGATCATAAAGTACATAATGTTTTAATTAGAAGCGGAATTAATAAAAAAACATTCGATACTGATTCAAAAGGTAGGGAGTGGTTTAGAACAGACTTGCAAACAGTAATCAATGCAATCAAGGCCGTTAAAGAAGGAAGAATGGCTCTAAATGAATCTCAAATTTCAAATGAATTGAGTCCTATTGCTTTTAGACCTGAGCAAAAAGAGGCAATTAAGAAAACCATAACTAGATTTAAGACAGATAATAAAATGCTATGGAATGCTAAAATGCGTTTCGGTAAGACATTGTCTGCACTTCAAGTTGCAAAGCAAATGGAATTTGGTAAAACAATAATCATTACACATAGACCAGTCGTAAGCGATGGTTGGTTTGAAGATTTCAATAAGATTTTTTTTGATAAAAAAGAATATCATTTTGGTTCAAAAACTAAGGGTGAAAACATAACTACTTTGTTAAAGAATAATTCAAAGTTTGTTTATTTTGCTTCAATGCAAGATTTACGTGGCTCAGATGTTGTTGGCGGTAATTTTGATAAAAACGATGAATTATTTAAGACTAATTGGGATTTTGTTGTGGTAGATGAAGCTCACGAAGGTACTACAACTGATTTAGGAAAGAACGTATTAAAAGCAATCATTAAAGAAGATAATAATTATAAAACATATGTACTTGAACTATCTGGAACCCCATTTAATTTGTTAACCAATTTTGAGCCGGAAAGTATTTATACATGGGATTATATAATGGAGCAAGAAGCAAAAATCGCATGGGATGAAACACATTTTGGTGATTCGAATCCGTACGAAGAATTGCCTAGAATGAATATTTATACCTATCATTTAGAGAAGAGTTTGCCTGTGTATATTGATGTAATGGATAAGGCTTTTAACTTTAAAGAATTTTTTAGATTATGGACGGGTGATATTAAGAAAGATGGTAAACCTGTTCCTAAAGATAAAGAGAAAGGTGATTTTGTCCATGATGATCATGTTAAACAATTTTTAGACTTGATATGCAAAAAAGATGATAAAACTAATTATCCTTTTGCAACTTCAGAGTATAGGAACTATTTTAGACATTCACTTTGGGTTGTTCCTGGCGTAAAAGAAGCAAAAGCACTATCAGCATTATTAAAGAAACATCCTATTTTTAAGAATTTTGATATAGTAAATGTTGCAGGCGATGGAGATGAAGAAATAGATACTTCTGATGCTTTAAAAGCAGTAAGAAAAGCGATGACAGATAACCCTAATGAAACGTTTACTATTACTTTATCGTGTGGAAGATTGACGACAGGAGTTTCTATTCCTGAATGGACGGCTGTTTTGATGCTAGCTGGTACATATTCAACAGCTGCATCACAATATTTACAAACAATATTTAGAGTTCAGACGCCTGCAAATATCGATGGAAAAATTAAAGAAGAATGCTTCGTTTTTGATTTTGCACCGGATAGAACTTTGAAAATGGTAGCTGAATCTGTTCAATTATCAGCAAGAGCAGGTGCCTCAAATCCTAGTGCTGAAGCAACATTAAGCAAATTTTTGAATTATTGCCCTGTTATTTCTATTGACCAATCAAATATGAAAGAATATAAAGTAGCTGAATTGCTTCAAGAACTTAAGAAAGCATATGCTGAAAGAGTAGCAAGAAACGGCTTCGATGATCCTAAGATATATAACGATGAATTATTGAAATTAACAGAAGTAGAGTTAAAAGAATTTGAAGACCTAAAGAAAATTGTTGGAGATTCGAAGCAAACCAAAAAGCCTGGAAACATTGATATAAATAAAGAGGGTTTTGATGAAGAAGAGTCAGAGGAAGAAAAAGACTTAATTCAAAAGAAAAAGAAACAACAATTATCTGAAGAGGAATTAGCTAGACTTGCAGAATTAAAGGAAAAAAGAAAGAATAGAGATTCTGCAATATCTATTTTGAGAGCAATATCTATTAGGATGCCTATGTTGGTTTATGGAATGGATATTGATATTGATGCAGATGTTACAATTGATAATTTTGCAGATTTAATTGATGAGGCATCATGGATAGAATTTATGCCTAAAGGTGTAACAAAAGAAATCTTTAAGAAATTTTCTAAGTATTATGACAAAGATATTTTTATTGCTGCAAGTAGAAGAATAAGATTTATAGCTAAAACCGCTGATGAACTTGAACCAACAGAAAGAGTAATGAAAATAGCTTCTTTATTTGCTACTTTTAAGAATCCCGATAAAGAGACTGTTTTGACTCCCTGGAGAATAGTAAATTTACATATGAGTGATACACTTGGAGGTTGGGATTTTTATGATGAAAACCATAATAGAGAATTAACTGAGCCAAGATATGTTTTACAAAATCATGTGACAGAGACTGTTTTTGATAAGAATTCAAAAATACTGGAAATTAATTCAAAAACCGGATTGTATCCTTTATACATTACTTATTCATTATATAGAAAATCCGTGACAAGTAATGATGACTTTAATCAAAAAATAAGTGTATGGGATAAGATTGTAAGTAATCAGATGTTTGTTATTTGCAAAACTCCAATGGCAAAATTAATAACTAGAAGAACTTTGATGGGTTACAGAACAGGTAAAACAAATATGCATGCGTTTGATGATTTAATTATGCAAATAAAAGATAAACCAGAAAAGTTTACTGAAAGAGTATTAAAAAAATCATTTTGGAATTTAGGAGGAAAAGGAAATATGAAATTTAGTGCAGTTGTTGGTAATCCACCTTATCAAGAGGAAGTTGCTAAACAACAATCAGAAACAAATGGACAAGCAAGAAGTAGAAGTGTTTTTCAATATTTTCAAATGGTTTCTGATAACATATCAGAAAATTATGTTTCTCTAATTTATCCTGGAGCAAGATGGATTCATAGATCAGGAAAAGGAATGGCTCAATTTGGATTGGAGCAAATTAATGATAAGAAACTTACTAAGTTGTATTTTTATCCTGATTCACATGATATTTTTAATGAAGTTGCAATTGGTGATGGAATATCAATTGTATTAAAAGATAAGAATAAAACTTCAAATGGATTCGAATATATATATTGCAAGAATGGCTCTAAATATAGTGTGAATATGGATAATCCAGGTGAAGAATTGATTCCATTGGATCCTCAAAATAATATAATAGTAGATAAAGTCACAAAATTTGTTTCAAGTAGGAATTTGACATTCCTTCACGATAGAGTATTATCACAAAAGTTATTTGGAATTGAGAGTAGTTTTGTTGAAGATAATCCTGGATTAGTTCGTGAATATTCTGAAGATGAAAGTATAGATTATAGTAAAGAAATAAAGTTGTTTACAAATGATAAAGCCGGAAAAGCTGGACGTTCTAGATGGTATATAACAAGTAGGAGTGTTATTACTACTAATGAAAAATATATCGATGAGTGGCAAGTTGTTGTTTCAAGCGCAAACGCAGGTGGTCAAAAGAGAGATAATCAAATTGAAATAGTTGATAATCATTCTGCTTTTGGTAGATCTAGAGTTGCTTTAGGTTCTTTTAAATCAAATAAAGAGGCAAAGAATTTTTATGATTATTGTAATTCCTATTTGATAAAGTTTATGTTTTTAATGACTGATGAGTCATTAACTTCGTTAGGAAAGAAAGTTCCAGATTTTAATGACTACACTGATAATAATGAATTGATTGACTATTCAAAAGATATCAATAAACAGCTTTATGATTTATTTGATTTAGAAAAAGAAGAAATAGATTATATTGAATCAATTGTAAAGAAATAATAGTGTAAAGGTGGAAGTATGGGAGTATCTGTTACTAATAGAATATCTCAGGTTAAACAGCCAACGGGCGGTTATTTAAATCCTAAAGATATGGATAGAATACAACTTAATAGTGATAATACTCTTAACGAAGAAGAAAATATATCTCCATCATTAGTTGGTATTGCTGTAGATTATTTAACAAGATATATGTTAAATAAAAATGCAGAAAAATCTTTTGCTGTTTCACTTATTGGAGCTAAATTAGGATTCATGGATGACATAGCTGATAAGTTGATTTATAGAATAAAAGGTTTAGATGAAAAATCAATTATTAGCGCTTGTAAATTAGCTTCGTTTGATTCTATTTTTAGAGGTGGTATTCTTGCATATAAGCCAGTTGAAGATATTGAGCCAGATGAAAGTACAATCTCTAATATTCGTGAAATGGTTAATAGAAGTTTAAAGTTTTTTGATGAGTATGGTCCTATAATTGCTGATGGTTTTACTTTTGAAGGTGGATATACTTCAATAGTAAATTCTGGTGATGGTGATTTCATCACGCAAGATACATTGTGGGATTTCAAAGTATCTAAAGATGAACCTAAACCAAAATATACATTGCAATTATTGATGTATTACATTATGGGGCAACACTCAAAGAAGAGATATTTTAAAAAAGTAAAATATATAGGTTTTTATAATCCTAGATTAAATGTTGTATATAGATATGATACTTCGAAATTATCAGAAGAATTAATTAAGCATATAGAAACGGATATTATAGGTTACTAATTACAAAACAAAATGGTGACTCCTAAATATGCAAGTGGAGTCACCTTATTTAATGAGGTATATATGGAAAGTAGTATTAAAAGATTTACCACAGAACTAAATAATGGTTTATATCTAATAGATATGCCTACAGGTGTTGGTAAAACATATAAAGCAATTGAATATATCTTTAATCATTTTGATGAGGATAGAAAGTTTTTCTATATTACTTCATTAAATAAGAATGTCGATTCAGCGTATGATGATTTAAAGAAAATGTTTCATAAGGCAGAAAGGGATGCTGATTTTAAAAATGGATGTATACGTCTATATTCTAATGCCGAAAAAGTTATAGATGTGTTAGTTACCATCGAGGCATCAAATGACCCTTTAATGAAACTTGATTCCTTTAAAACATTAAAAAGTGAAGTAGATATGTATCACAAAATTAAAAATTCTACTTTTAACGAGAGTGAAGCAATTCTTGAAAGAATAGAAAAAGATATTAAAGAAAAATATGAACCTGCATTTAGACATGAAGTTGAAACATATTTAAATGAGCAAAAAACAAACAAGAAGGAAAGATTCCAATTTGTTAAAGATAATCATAAATGGTTGATTGATATTTATCCTTCAATTATGACTTCATTTAGAAAAGTATATTTTATGTCTTTAGATAAGTTCTATTTAGGTAATTCTACAATTATTGAACCAGCATACAAATTCATTAACAAAAAGGATATGTATGATAAGGCAATTATTTTTGTCGATGAGATAGATGCTGCTAAAGATACTATTTTAAATCGTCAAATTGAGGAGAGTTTAAAAAATAGTATTAATGTATTTAAATTGTTCATTGATATTAGAAATACGCTTGAGTCTAAAAAATTTCCAAAAGAAATGTTAAGATCATCAAAACATAATGAAGAAGATAGAAATAGACAAGAAGAAATATTAATTGAAATGAAGAGAATTTTCTCTGAAGAGTTTAAAGAATATAATATGCAATTTGCCTTTAAAACTTTAGAAAAAGATATATATCGTAAATATATTTTTGATGATGGTTCTTATTCAACTATTGCACAAGATAATAATCAAAAAGAAATATATGTTAATAAAAATATTAAAGAAAACTATAATCATTTATCATTCGTTGAGGATGAGACAAGTATTAAATTAAGTAAAGTATTAGGTACAATTAATGGTGCTATTAAATACTTTTTGAATGGTGTTTATTATTTAGCTATTAATTATCGTGAATATTATAACGAACATAAAGGCGAAAAAGATGATGCTATGCAATATGATGATGCTGTTCAATCCATTGTAAAAGCGTTCAACATAGAAAATAATATGATACCTTATGTATGTAATCTAGTAACTGGTAATATTTCAACTAAACATAGATATAATACAACATTCTCAACATCGATATATGATTCTGGTTTTAGATATTATCATTTTGAAGATAATATTAACAATAATTTAAGTACTAATATACGTATGTATAATTTATATGATACGCCTGAATCATTTATGTTACAGCTAGCTCAAAAGTCATATGTTGTTGGTTTATCAGCTACTTCAACACTTGAAACTGTAACAGGTAATTTCGATATTGAATACTTAAGACAGCATTTAGGTGAATGTTTCTTTATACCAACATTAGAAGAAAAAGCAGCTATTGATAAAACGGTTGATGATGTAATAGGCACAAATAAATCTAAAATCAATGTTCATATTATTAAATCTGATGATGTTGAATGCTCTATAAAAGAATTATTTAATGATGAAGATCATATCGACTGGTTAAGAGATTTGGTAACAAGAGTACAAAATGATAAAAAAGATTTCCAAAAGCATAGGTTCTTAAAAGTATTAAAAGTACTTAAGGGTTTTATTTCTGAGAACCAAAGTAAATCTATATTGTTATTATCTAATAGGAATTTATCTGAAAAACCACTAGATTTGTATTCTTTAAATAACATTAAAGAGTATATTTTAAAGTACACAAAAGAAAATAATGTTGATAATAACTTTGAAGTTATTAACTTGGTAACTAAGAGTTTTGAAGAGAAAAAAGAAGTATATCAAAAATGTATTAATGAAAAGAAACGAGTAATTATATTCTCAAGTTATCCTACTACTGGTGCAGGTCAAAATTTACAATATGAGTTTACAGAGAATAAATCTAAAGAAGATATTGATTCAATATATGTAGATAATCCAACACATCTTTTAGTTCAAACAAGTGATTTTAACCAGGAAAGCGATAAGGATTTAATAAAATATATTTTCCAAATTGAAAGTTTAAATACTTCTGGTGAAGTATCTCTAAATGATAAATTTGTATTAATTAAAGAGGCATTTGGTAAAATGTCTAACCCTGAATACAAATTAAATCATAATAATCCATATGATACAAATTCAGTTAAAAATCATGGATTAAGAGTATTAATACAAGCTATTGGTAGAATTTGTCGTACTAGAAATAAAAAGAAGGATGTTAACATCTATATTGATGACATGATTAACGATAAGGTTAGATTGGATGTAGCCAAAGGTAGAAGATTAAATAGAGAATTTGAAGCTATTATTGAAACTACTAAAGAAGTAAATAATACTAAGATTAATTTGCCATATTTTGTTAGTCAGCAAAAGGCTCAAGTTGATTCTAAGAAAATGTCAGATATTATTCATAACTTTATTTCAAGAACGGATTGGGCATCTAATGTTAGAGAAGATTGGAAAGCATTACGTGAACATGTTTTGAAATATCCAACTTCAAATGCTGATAATTTAGGAGAATATGGTCAATATGCAAGTTGTTATTTAAAATCAGATGACTATGATATATCTTTCTATTATTATCAACAAGAAGATGATTATGGAAATGTATCAATTAGTTTAAAACAAAAAGAAGGCTATTCAGTTGTATCTGACATGGATTCTTTAGCTAACTTAATGAAATGCGAATTAATTAGAAATCATTTTATTGAAAAAGGATATGCAACTTCATTTGAAAAGAATAAATACATAATGCTTCCAATTATATTTAACAACATTTATAAAGGAGCACTTGGTGAAGAAGCAGGCAGTCTTTTATTTAAGAAGATAATAGGCGTAGAATTAAATGAAATAACTGATGGAAAGAAATTTGAAAAATTTGATTTTGTATATAACGATTATTATGTTGATTTTAAGCATTGGCAAAATACGCCTTATTCAAAGGTTGAATTGGATAAATTTTTAGATAAGGCAAAATTAGTTGGTGCAAAAAAAGCATTTGTTGTTAATGTCTTAGGAACTAATACAAATCCAATTAGTGAAATTGGCAATTTGATTATTGTGCCATCTTTAATAGATCATAATAGCGGAGAGATAAATATAGAAGCATTGAGAAAGATTGTAAGCATTATTAGGAGGTAGTCATGAAGACCTTAATAAATCGATTGAAGTATGAAATTCATTATGAAGATATAGATAATGATTTTTCTATTGTTAAATTTAAGACTTCAGAAATGTATATAAAATTTGGAGCAGCTATATTGGATTATGAAGATATTCATGCTAAATCAATTGCTTTTGAAAAGGGTCCACAGTTTTATGCTCTATTAAATAAAGGTGACGAAAAACAATTAAGATTTATTGATTTGAAAGATCCTACTATAAGTTATGAAGTAGTCAGAGCTTGTGATGTTCCTACATACTTACTTATAAGATTATTTATCAATTACCTTAATAATTTTAAAAATGAATCATTTAATAATTTAGGTGGATCATTCTATAAAATACATAAAATTACTTATGGTGGTAAATATATAGAAGTATTAAAATTATCAGTTACTCCTGATCTTGTTGTAGAAGTATCAGCAACTAAATTTATGCAAGTTACGCAGAGGTATAAAAATTATCCATTATATACTTTTAGTGGCAAGAATAACTCTTTTAAGAGAGTTTATAAGATAGTGAATCAAATACCTACATATATCAATAAAAGTCCTAAAAAGACTGAAGTTCAATTCTTAGATATTGTTAAAAAAGAAGGAAGAGCTCGTTTTATTTATGATGTTATAGAAAAAGTAAATACAAGCTATTCAAAGTATATTAATTTGAACTTAGAAGAGATTGAAATTATTAAAAAGATCGATTCTCTTGAAAAAGAATTTATGGGTACAACAATTAGTCAATATAATACTCTTCCTTGTTACGTTTTAAATATGTCAAATACAAGTGAAGATGAATATGGCTTTTATAAGATTAAAGAATGCATAGAAAACTATACTGGTTCAAATATAAGAAAAGTATCAAAAATCAGTCCTGATGGAATCAATTTAGTCTATATTCATGATGCTGATTATTATGTTGATAATAAGCTAGAAGACCCTTATAAAAAGTTATCTATTAGTTCACCTGTTCAACGTTTTACAGTTGAAAATTATAAGTCATATTTTGATGATGAAGGAGGGCCATCAGCAGCCCTAAAAACAATCTTGAAAGAGTCTATAATCAAGCATGATGTGTTCATCAAAAATGAATTATCTTTTGATGACTGGAGCAAGTATAATTTTAAGAATGATTGGATTTTTGGAATAGCCAAAGAAATTAAAAATGGGGATGAAAAAAATGAAGAATATTATTTCATCACTATTCATCCAAATGGGAAATTTGAATGTAAAAAATTTGTTAATACATTATTCTCAGCAGATGAATATGAACTATATAGACAAACACTTGCTGGAACAAATGGTAATACAATTTTTATAAAAGATGATACTGGTAATATCAATCTTATTGAACAAACCAACGTGTATACTTTGCCTAATTTAGAATATTATAAAAGCAGTGTTGGTCGTGGAAAAAAGGATAGAGATGAATTCTATCCAGGTTTGGTTGATATCAATTATTATGAACTTGATGGAATCAATTATTACAATGTTGGTTCATATGGAACAGGTATGCAATCAAGCATTCCAAAAGCGAGTCATTTATATAAAATTAATCAATTAAATGGCTCTAAAAATATAGTAAAAGATTTATTAGAATTAATGGGAGTTTCATTTGTAAAATATAATTCATTTACTGTACTTCCATATCCTGTAAAGTATTTAAGAGAATTTGCTAAAATTGATTAACGACATTAAGATAGATATACAACTAACTATTGATTTAGACGCCACCTTTCGGATATCGTCGGATGTAAGGAAGCAGGATAAGATGTCGGAAATTGTCCGATTGACAATTTGACTAGGGAACCAGCTAGACATTTTAAAAAGATTTATTTTTTGTGTTTCAATCATGTAAAGGAAGGAATGAATTAACATTGAGTAAGCAATTAGTCATTAACTTTGAAAATGATACAATTGAAGAATATGAGCGCGATAATAGTTTAAATAAATGGTGCATTGCAAATGATAAATTATTCATTTTAGATGAATGGGATTATAAAAAGAATGGAGAACATAATCCTAAGAATGTTGCCGCTGGATCCGATAAAAAATATTGGTGGAAATGTAAAACGTGTGGGCATGAGTGGTTAATTAGTCCTGCGCACAGAAAAAGAGGAGACAATTGTCCTAAATGTGGTCATGTAAAATGTGGAAAAAGTAGAGTTTCTAATTTGTTAAATAAACATAATATTACTATTGATTATCCTGAAATATTAAAGTTTTGGGATTATGATAAGAATCAAAAAGGGCCAGAAAATTATTCAATTGGATCTAAAACTAAAGTATGGTGGAAGTGTGATAATGGACATGAATGGCAGTCTACTGTAAGAAATATTTATATTACAAAATATTGTCCATATTGCTTCGGAAGATATGCAATAAAGGGTGAAAATGATTTAGAAACATTAAATCCTAGACTAGCAAGTGAATGGCATCCAACAAAAAATGGCGATTTAACACCAGATAAAGTAAAGCCGTTTTCTACATATAAAGTATGGTGGGTATGTAGTAAAGGCCACGAATGGCAAGCGACAATTGTTAATAGGAATAAAGGGAGAGGCTGCCCTATATGTAGCAATTACAGAAGAGTATCAATTCCAGAGAAAATTATTTATTATTATGTTGATAAATATTATGATGATGTAATCGCAAATTATAAAAATCCTAAATTTTATAATATGGAGTTTGATATTTTAATTAAATCATTGAATGTCGCTATTGAATACGATGGTGCTGCATGGCATAAAAATATTGAACGCGACAAAATGAAAGATGATATAGCTGGTAAATTAAATATTAAATTATTAAGAATAAGGGAACAAGGTCTCCCTAAGTATAATACAAATGCTATTTTTTTTGATACAATGACTCCAACAGAGGACATGACGTATTTAGAATCAACAATTTTAAAAATATTTCAATGGATTAATAAGGAGTATAATCTTGATATAATTCCTGAAATAGATATTAGAAAAGACTATCCCAAAATTTTAGAACTTATGGAATATAGTGAAATGAATAATTCTTTAGAGAATAGATTTCCAGAAATTGCAAAAGAGTGGAATTATGAAAGAAATGGAGAATTAAAGCCAAATCAAGTTCTTGCTGGATCAAGTAAATTAGTGTGGTGGAAGTGCGATAAAGGCCATGAATGGCAAAATACTCCAGCAAATAGAACTAATAAAGATAATATGAATAATTGCCCATATTGTGCAAATAAGAAGGTTTGGCCAGGATTCAACGATTTAGCAACCATTAATCCAGATCTTGCAAAAGAGTGGAATTATGAAAAAAATGGAGAATTAAAACCAACTATGTTTACAATTAGTTCTGGCAAAAAAGTTTGGTGGAAATGTGATAAAGGTCATGAATGGGAAACAAGAATCTATTCTAGGAAAAAAGCAGGTTGTCCAATATGTGGAAATAAAAAAGTATTAGTTGGATATAATGATTTAAGAACAACGAATCCAGAAATAGTCTCTGAATGGGATTATGAAAAAAATATAGGTATTAAACCTGAAGATTTTACTGCAGGATCAAACAAGAGAGTTTGGTGGAAATGTAAGTATTGTGGTAATGAATATGAAACTACTATTAATAGTAGAACAGCTAGAAAGAATCCTATAGGATGTTTTAAGTGTTATTATAAAAAATATTAAACCTAAGGAATATAAGCGTCAAGAGTATCTTTTATTATATCCATTTACTTCATATAGAACTGATTCAGGTGGTAATGAATCTTATTTCTAGGTGAGAAATAGTTTTGAAGGAGAAAGCAAAAAATTAAAAGATTGGATTAATGAGTAATATATCATATTAATCATTAAGGGAGGATAAATTTTTATGGATAATATTTTTATACATTGTTTTAGCAATGAAGCAATAAAGAAAATACTGGAATTAAGTGTAAATAAAGAGTATGACTTGGATGAAACTTTTTTAAATGAGGCGTTTTACACTAATGATGTTAATTCTAATATCCAAATTGGCACTAAGTGTTATTGCGAAAAATGTAAGGATGAAGTAACATTTATAATTGATCGTTATGATTTTATTAATAGTTCATTTGATTTTATAAAATTAATTGATATTAAACGAAATTCCTCTACTATAAAAAAAACAGGAGATAAGGAGAATAAACATCCGAAAATAGTATCATTAATAGATGAACATAAAAAATTTGGATTGGATTTAACATGTCCTTTTTGCCAAAGTACGTTACATTTATATTATGTGTATAATAATTCACAAATTGAAAAAATTGCTACCTTTCCAGATGTAATGGGTGGGTATAAAGCAAAATATAAAGTTTTAAGAAACTTAAAGAATAACACTAATCAATTTGATTATTACAATGAATTTATTGAATCATGTTATTCTTATTATAAGATTAATTCTGGAATAGGGGCATTTTGCTATCTTCGAAGATGTTTAGAAAATTTTGTTAAGGATACTTGGAATGATATGCGTTCAGAAGGCATAATAACTGAATTATATGATTCAAAGAAAAAATTTTCTGAAAAAATTGAAATTGTTAAAGTTAATGTAGACAATGATATATATAGAATGATGCCAAAATTATATGGTATATTAAGTAAAGGTATACATGAACTTGATGAAGAAGAATGCCTAAAGTATTTTGAAGTACTTAAAGATATTGTTTTTACATTATTAATTAATAGAATTGAATTAATTGATAAAAAAAAGAAGATGCTTTCCTTAAATGCAAATTTGGAAAAAATAGCTTCTAATATAAAATAATAAATTTGTTTAAATTATTTAATTTAAACGCTAAAATTAATTAAATTTAGTTTAATTAAGACAGGTTAAATTTTTATAAGATATTTAGTGTTTTTTAAAATGTTAACTTGCATTATATTAATTAATAGAAATACGACTCGATTTTTACTATTCTTTGTGCAGTATTTTCATTTTGGTGGTGTTATTTTGGATAGAGCTAGATTATTTAAAAATGGTAATAATAAAATAGTATATGCTAATGAGGTTAAAGAAGGTTTATATGATAGACACGCTAACTTTCAAGACATAGAATATGAATTTAGAGTAACATATGTTAACTCTGCAAAAAATCATG
>Ga0247609_10001968_pt1 | contig 22834 bp, 25 predicted proteins | sample 172DNAGHGlowgp2_FD_193487 | JGI IMG/M metagenome (GOLD analysis project Ga0247609, IMG submission 193487) | Sheep rumen microbial communities from Palmerston North, Manawatu-Wanganui, New Zealand - 1728 DNA GHGlow gp2 | ecosystem: Host-associated > Mammals > Digestive system > Stomach > Rumen ...
AGTGTGGGCAAAGGAATATTTTAAGGCACAGGCGAAACATCTCGAAACCAAGTTCAAAGGAGACTACACACAAGTGCCTCGTGGTCGAGTAGCCTGGACAATAGATAAGTTCATCGTGTTGGTAGGGAAGTGGGCAGAGCCAATCCAAGAAGAGCTAACGGAACTTCTCGAAAAAGAGTTTGCTTTGCCATACTTCGAGTTCGTGTATGACGTGCATTGGGATTTAGGCCACGGTTGGTCTGGAGATATGCCTCACTAACACGATAAGGTATTAATAAGTTTTTGTTATCGTTCTTTAACTCTTTAGAGCAAAGGCGCGCTTTTATGCGCGGAATTCGTCACCGTTAGGGTTAGGGTTAACGTTAGGGTTAACGTTAAGGTTAAACACACCATGATTTACGACCATATAAACAACCTCGAAACATACACCGCCATTTCCGAAGACATTCGCATCGGATTGGAGTTCCTTCGCGATGCCAAGCCTGACATAGAGAATGGCGTCTATCAACTCAATCCACGCGTCAAATCCATCGTCTCCGAGTACGAGACCAAGCCTCAGAACGAGAACGGCTATGAAGCGCATCGACAGTACATCGACATACAGTACACCTTGAAAGGCCAGGAGCGCATAGCCTGTCTCCCCATCGAGAAACTCACCGAGACAAAACCCTACAGCGAAGAAGGCGATTACGCTCTATATTCGGCAGACACCATCCATCAGCCATCATACCTCAGCCTTCAGCCAGGTTACTTCGCCATCTTCTTCCCCCAAGACGGTCACATGCCAGGCCTCTGCTCAGCCTCCCCCGAACCTGTCAAGAAAGTCGTCGTTAAAGTCCGTTGTTGGTAACATTAGTTTTCGGTATATCGAAATCGTTGAACAGTAAACAGTCAACTTTACGAATATTATGCCAGAGATAATTTATAATAAGATTGGCTTTGTGTCAATGATAGTAACGCTATTTGCCAAGAAATATCATTGCAGTGAGCCTGTTGCCTATCAGTATCTAAGTCAATATGGAGGCAATAAATTGTTAGTAGATCACTATGGCTACCTTCATACACAGGATTATGATCAGGTCGTAGACGATCTGAGTGACTATTGTCGTCGCCAAGGAGGAACATTATGATAAAGTTATATCATGGAAGCAACGTCGAGATAGAAAAGATAGATCTCTCGAAATCACGTCCTTTCAAGGATTTCGGTAAAGCATTCTATCTTTCTGCGAACGAACAGCAAGCGTGGGAACGTGCCTATGTTGCTATTACATTGTGGGGAGGTAACCCATATGTTACGCCATTCGAGTTTGACGAACAACTGATGGATTCTGGTGAGTTGAAAGTAATGAAGTTTGATGCTTACACCGAGGAATGGGCCGATTTCATTTTCTCCAATCGTGATCGTCGCAATCCAGCATACCATCATGGTTATGACATAGTATATGGTCCAATTGCTAATGACAAGGTTGGTGAACAAGTTGCACTGTTCAAAGGTGGATATATCAGCAAGGAACGTTTTCTCAAGAAGCTGAAACTTATGCGAGGCATCACATTCCAGTATGCATTTTGCACAGAAGCAGCCATTAGTAAATTAAAGAGGCTATGACAGCAAGAAAGCGAATGGAGTTTTTGAAACTCAACCTGACCGAAGAGCTTGTAGCAATCCTGGTTGAAGAAAAAGGCCTCTCGATAGAAGACGCATTCTCCGTATTGTATCGTTCACAAACCTATGCCCGTCTCTCGGACCCTAATACACAGTTATATATCCAAAGTGCAGGATACATTTATTCCATGCTGGAAGAAGAACTGAAGAAATAATAAAACAATCGTAAAATCGTTAACAGTTAACAGTAAACGTTAAACTCTAACCCCTAGACCCTTGACACCTGCCCCTATACTCTCGACAAACAAAGCAACCCTTACCAAAGAGATAAAAGGAAAGAAATCTAAATCGCTACCGTAGCAGCACCACTGGCTGGATTATTAAAGCGGTTTAAGACGCATTATACAGAATGATATGGCCAAGAAGAAAATAGAAGTACCTGTATATCCAACAGCTCCTTTAATCATTGCGAAAGAAAAGTTCGGTGAACTTTTAAATCAACAGATAAAAAAAGGTAATGAACTGTTGGAGATAAATGTTCCTGTTGCTACATATAATGATCCATATATGGGATATCAACGTCGTCCAGTTGATAGCATGGAGTATGACGAAACGGCCCAAAATGATTTTATAGCTAGATTTAATAGATGGCATGAACGAAACAAAGAAATTTATAGGTCGTCTTTTGCCGTTCCAAATAGTATCTACTTTCATGAATATGAGTCTCAGATATATTATCATTTTATTAATGATGACATCATCAAAATATATAAAGATAATATCAGTCGTCTTATTAATCAAATGCAGTCTGACATTGAGCGAATAGATTTGATTCATTGCAACATACCAGAACAAAATAACGCAAAGTTGCCTCAATCAAAGATTGATGAAAGAAATAAGAAACGAGTATTCGTTGTACATGGACATGATACAAATGTCCGTAATGAGGTAGAACTTTTTGTTCGAAGCATCGGCTACGAGCCTATTATACTTTGTAAGCGTGCAGACAAGGGCGACACCATTATTGAGAAAATAGAACGCGAGGCAAAAGATGTATGTTTTGCTATCGTTATTTATACCTCATGCGATCTAGGCAAGGACAAGAACGCAAACGATTTGAGGCCACGAGCTAGACAGAATGTTGTCTTTGAACATGGCTTCATGTGCGCCCATTTAGGAAGGGAGCGCGTATGCGCTTTACTTGAAGCGGGTGTTGAGCAACCTGGTGACTTGCAAGGTGTCATTTATAAGCCGCTTGATACGACAGGAGCTTGGAAATATCAGATAGCAGATGAAATGAAAGCAGTAGGCTTAGATGTAGATAAAAACAAAATTTAGCAACATCAAAGCCACCTAGTACAGGAACTTGGCAACAAAAACCGCAATGCGATAGCGCGAGAAAGGGGAAAAGTTGGACGAAACAGAAAAGGAACACTTGATTCAAGTAGGCAAGAAAACAAAAGAAATTGTAAAACCTATTATTGAACAGCTATTGATAAAAGGCGGAATTAATATAGAATAATCACCAAAAGATAAAGTGGGACAAAGAACTATTCCATAATCCTATAATCCTTTAAAAGTAAAATAATGGCATTCAATACAGATGATAAGAAAATTAGCGGCATATTGGAGAAGCGTGTGTATCTTATACCTCGCAATCAGCGTCGCTATGTATGGAAAGAAGATAATTGGAAAGATTTACTTGAGGACCTGGAATTCTCTATTTTAGATGCTAAACGTGCTCATTTTATGGGCAGTATAGTTCTGGAAAAGAAGGAGAGTGGAGATAAAGGAGAAGGTGTAGAGGTATATTCCATAATAGATGGGCAACAGAGAATAACAACTTTTTTGCTGTTCTTGTCATCAATTATGTATATTTTCAAGGAGCGTTCATTACAAGATAGTTTTGAAGGTTTAAAGAGCTATCTGATTACTAAAAACCTTATTAGTAAGGAATTTTGCAAATTGTCAACAGAGCATTATCCCTCGTTAGAGATATTTGTTCAAAATGTGTGCGATTGGGATAAGTCCTATAGTTCTATTACTAACTTAATAGCAGAGTCCTCAAACACATCAAAGCAGAATAAAGATATTTTTGATGCAGTATATTTCTTTTATGAAAAATTATCCCAACTCACTACAGAAGAGGTTGAAGGATATAGAAATGCTTTGTTGCGTACTAGTGTTGTAGAAATTATTGCGACTTCAGAAGAAGATGCCTATACTATATTTGAAATTCTCAATGCTCGAGGTCAAATTTTGGAAGACTTTGAACTGATAAAGAACTTCATTATGCGCTATTATGAACCGTCGGATCATGTTGATAGTGCCAAAGAACGTTGGGAAAATGAGATAATACGTACACTTGGAGATAATACGTCACAATTTATTAAACATTACGTTACTCATCGTTATGCTAAGAGTGGAAATGGGCACAATTTCAATTATGATGTATTAAAGGCTGAGTCCAATAAGCATGAAGTAATTCAGCTGCTTGATGACTTATGTCGAAAGGCTAGTTACTATAAAATAATCATAGATCCCCAAAAAGGAGAGAATGGTAATTGTACTGAAAGCGAATATAATGTATATTCGTTTATGAGATTCAATCGTGGCATGCTTTTTCGCCCAATGTTTCTTAGTTTAATTTATAGAAATAAGACAGGCGAAATAAGTGATGAAGTTTATATCTCTGTGCTTGAGTTTATAAAATATTACTTTATTTGTTATAATCTTCTAGGTCGATTAACGTCCAATAAACTTACAGACACTGTACAAGGAGCTGCAAAGGCCGTTTCTGAAAATTATACTGTTGATATACTTAAGGAGTTTGTAGGCGGACTATGTAGACGACTCCCAACCCAAGAAGAATTTACCAATTCTTTTCAGAATATTGGATGGTCTAAAATAAACGAGTATCATAAAGATACCAGCCAAAGACGTAGAGCACAGACAGCGTTAGAGACGTTAGAATCAATTGAAACAGGCTCTTGGAACATTGCTCCTTATACTATAGAACATCTTAACCCTGATTCTGCAGACAGGAAAAATGCGAATATAGGTAATCTTGTTTTGTTAGAAGAAAAATTAAATGACGGAAATGCAGACAAAAAATTCACAGAAAAGGTTGAAAGCTATCAAAATTCTGGATTTAAGATAGCTCGTAATGTATATAAGCGATATCACGAAAATCCTGAAAGTTTTAATATTGATGTTCGAGCAAAGAAAATGGCCGAGGTAATTTATAAACATATAAAAGCAAAAGAGGTTAGCCTTTTGGCATTGCTGGATAAGTAAAATAGTTCATGATAACTTCTAAGCAAAAATAAATGCGATAAAATTCAACTTACTTTAAAAATATTATATGAACAAAAACATTACAGTAGCAGGAGCGGTTGGCTACATTGCAGATACCAGTGATTGAGAAATAAGAAACAATATACGAGATTTCAGAGGAGGCTGAGTCACTTCAGATATTAATACAAGGCAAATGATTACAATTGGTACTATACAGATGCACAAGTCCATCAGTCAAGGGTTTACGTTCGAGTTGCCGGGCTTTTGCGTTCTAACGGGAAAGAACGGGAGTGGGAAGAGTCATCTCTTTGAGGCGATGGCAGACCGTGGCTGTACCAACATTACTATTGACGGGACAGAGGTTAACCTCGTGCAATATATCAAGTTCAATGAGCTTAATCCTAATGTGGGGGTAGACTGTAACTACCGCACGCTGCTTGATGAGCAGAAGAAGATGTGGGGTACCTTTAAGCAAATCATCAACAACAACTACAATGGACGCGTGTTTTCAAATGCGGCATTCTTACGCGACGTCGAACGTATCAATAGGCAGTTTCTGCCTATAGCAAAAGAACTTTTTGCACGAGCTAATGGAAATAAGGCAAACATCACGGAGGAACTTTTCAACGAGATTTACACTATACGGCCCAGAGATGCGAAGTCATTCTTTTCTTCACAGTTTGCATCCATCTTTAAACTCTATGCCAACCGTCTTGAAGCCAACGACTACAATAAGTTCCGCAATGCTCAGAAAGGTACCAACCTGCCAGTTCTGACTGCCGAGGAGTTTGAGAAGAAATACGGCCCCAAACCTTGGGTTCTTATCAATAAAATGATGGAAGGTGCTGGATTGAGCTTCCGTGTGAACAATCCCGAAAGTCAGACACGTGACGAGGATTTCCATCTGAAACTGATTGACGAGAAACGAGGGATAGTAGTCGAAGTAAACGACCTCTCTACGGGCGAGCGCGTGCTGATGTCTCTTGCGCTTGCAATCTATAACACTAATGAAGACTACCTGCGTCCCGATATTCTGTTGCTTGACGAACCCGATGCTGCACTCCATCCCGAATTCTCGAAAGTGCTGCTTCAGGCCATTAACGAGTCTATAGTCAGAGATGCCGGTGTCAAGGTGGTTATATCCACCCATTCGCCCACTACTGTTGCCCTGTCCGATGAAAATTGGATATACCAGATGGAATATGGCAGTGCACCCCACAAGGTCTCAAAGAAACAAGCACTGTCCATCTTGTTGAAAGATATGGAACCTCTTCGCGTGAGCGTTGAGAACCGGCGACAGGTGTTTGTAGAGAATCGTAATGATGTGAGTTATTTAGAGAACATCTACGCCCTGCTGCCCAAGACAGGAATAATCTATCCCCAATTCTTGCCAGCCAGCACAAAGAACGGCTCCAACTGTCAGGACGTGATTACTATGGTCACATCGCTTCGTGAAAAAGGCAATGACCTCGTATATGGTATTATAGACTACGACAACCATAACCACGACCAAGATAGCATCTTCGTCCTTGGCGGAGGGAAACGCTATGCCATTGACAATTACATCCTAGATCCACTCTATGTGGCTCTGTTGCTCATACGTGAGAAAGTTGATACCTTTATTGAAATAGATTCTGCTATTAAGTTCTCAACTCTCCACACTTGCAGCCAAGGCTTGTTACAGGCCATTATCAATTCCATCTGTGAGAAACTTGGCTTCACCCAGAACGATGAGTGTCAATTCACTGTTGTAGGAGGTCAAACTTTCAGTGTGAAGAAGGAGTATTTCACCATACAAGGGCACGATTTAGAAGATAAAATTATCAACAAATGGGTCAAACTCAATAGTGTAAAGCGTGGCCACCAAGAAGAAAACGTCTTCAAGGATTATGTGATAGAAAACATCATCAGTGAATATCCCGAGTTCCTAAGTGTTGATCTTGTGGAAACGCTGACCACGAAGTTCAAATAGAGAGGAGTAAGTCATATGTCAGATTTTCCACTAGCATTGATAGCAGCAATTGCTTCGATGGCTGGTGCCATCATTGCTGCTGCGAGCGCCTACCTCTTAAACACCTTGAATAAACCTGCCGTCAAGACGGCTTGAACCTCTTGAACTTCTTGAACAAACCTGCCGTCAAGGCACCTTGAACCCATAATCACTTCTCAAATAACACAAAATAAATTCATGCCAGAAACATCTTCTGTGAATAATATACTCATAATTTATTTGTTATAAGTCGATGTAATATATTCAGAAATCTTAAATAAACTAAATTTTAATGTTAAAATTGGAAATTTAGTTGCAACTAAACTAGCATATGCCTAAATTTGCACTCCGTAAGATAGAAGCTATTAAAGGAACGCAGGAATTCGATAAACTTGTTGTCGATGGAAGATGTCCCTTCGATGAGTTCGAAGCTAGTCTTGAAAAGCATTATAAATCAGAGATGGTAGGCATCTATCGTTATATGCAAGATGTTGCTGACCTGAAATTGGTATCAGAAGACAAGTTTCATTTTTATGATATTAACAAGAAACAAAGACGTAAGGATGGTGTACGCGAATTTGAATTCAAGAGTAAGCATCTTCGAGTATATGGAATTACAAAACCAAACGGAAAGATTATTATCACAGGCGGAACAAAGGCAAGGCAGGAAAAAGAACAAAATATTTTTCGCAGATTAAAATCTCAATATCTGGCATCATTATCAATTGAAACAGCAACCCCTAAACTACTAAAAAAATGACAAGAGAAGAACTTTTAAAAAGCCCTGCATATTGGACAGCAGGACTTCAGATGGAGCTTTATCGCCAAATCGTGGAGTTTATGGAGAATCACCACATGAACAAAACACAGTTGGCAGAGTACCTTGGTTGTACTAAGGGGTACGTTACCCAACTTCTAAATGGTGATTTCGACCATAAACTCAGTAAATTCGTAGAACTTTCTCTCGCAGTTGGAAAAATTCCTGAAGTAACTTTTTCTGATGTGGAACAGTATATCATTTCTGATAAGAAAGATTATACTTTTCAGGCATCTAATTCATATGAGGCAGAAGCGTTAACCTACATATCTGCCAATTATATAATTGCAGCATAAATATGACTATACCATTCCGAATCCGTCAAATTAAGACCCAACAGTTTGCCATGTTTCCAGATTTACTGGTTAATGGCAAAGATGTATCTATTCAGTCTGAATTTAATTTTGGTGTAAACAGAGAGATTACAGATCTTTTCTGTAATACTAAATTATCCTATATTCAGGAAGAAAATCTTCTTCTTACTATAGAAGTACTTTGCTTTTTTACGATTAGCCCTGAAGGTAGCAATCAACTTCTTCAGAGAGGTTGCATAGAGGTTGATTTCCTTCGCTATTTGGCCACAATAGCCACTGGCACAGTACGTGGCATAATTCACACCAAGACGGAGAATACAGCATTAAATCCAATAGTGCTACCTCCTATAAACCTTGTTGAAGCTATCAAAGAGGATTTCGTATTCAAGAAGCTGCTTAAGGAATAAAAAAGCGGTCGAGAAGTTCGACCGCAAAACATCTGCCATCAATGATTAGTCACCTTTTTTATGAATGTGTGGCTTCAAGGATGGAGTGTTACCGGGAGTCTTCTTGTTATCCTTTTGCCTTTTGTCAGGCATACCAGTTGATTTTGCAATCCTTTTAGGTCCAGGTTTGATACCCATTAATTATACGCCTCCTTCCTATGCTAAGATTTGGTTTAACCAAGCATACTTTTTATCTACAAAAAGCCTGCCAAATGATAGAGACGACAGACTAGGAGCTAACGATTTTCGAAAAGATATACTTTTATCAACGAAAAACATTTATTGACATGTCGTAATTGTGGCATAAAGCCAACGGGGCTTCTACACAACCACAAAACACTTAGAGAAAGAACTTAACAGAGATTATTATGAATTTTAATAAATGCATACAAGAAATAGATAACCTGCATTCAGCATGGTCTCAGATGGAAAAATCTGCCAAGTTAGGCTGGCTGACAGGAGAGAAAATGCGGCTTAATAGACTGGCAAATCAATTTGCTCAGTATATTCAGATAAAGGGAGGCTTTTTGAATGATAACGAAAGAGACTATGCTCGTAAACTCCTTGCAATGATTCAGGAGGTTGACAGTGAAGGCTCAAAGGTTGCAAATGACCTTGTCAACGATGCTTTCAATGATATAATTAAAAGATTCCTGAAATAACATAACACGTATTCATCCTTTCCCTACATCAAGGAGCCGCAACGGCAGAAAGGTCTCGTATACCTCAAACCAGGAAAAAAAACAACACATCATCCTTCTGACTTCATACATCTTACATCATGAGCGATATTAGCGAAGCTATACAAGCGAAATGCCTCGCCTTTGGTGACAGAGTGATCAAGCTCAACGACTACTTGCTGGAGAAGGCAAGTCAGAAGTGTGATGTAGGAAGTCGGAAGTATGATGCAAGAAAAAGTAATTCAGCCTTCGGCCATCAGTCATCCGAGTCCTCTCAGACTTCAGGCTTCAAACATCAAACCTCTCACGTTCCCGTACACCTTAAATCAGTAGCGGTATTATCAAACCAACTTTTGAGGTCAGGAACGAGTATCGGTGCCAACAATGCAGAAGCGACGAATGCAGTTAGTAAAGCCGATTATCGGTCGAAGTCATATATAGCTCTCAAAGAAGCTCGAGAAAGTCTCTATTGGATTGAACTTATGCATAGAAATGATTACCTTGATGACAAACAATATCAAAGCATATATGCAGACTGTGAGGAATTAGTTAAAATACTAGTATCACGGTGCAAGAAACTCGATGAACAGTTGAATGTAGAAAAGAAGTAATCCCACTTCATCTTTCAGTTCTCCTACTTCATCCCTCTTAACTCCGACCTCCGCCTTCAGACTTCAGACCTCCTACTTCCGACCTCACTTCTCAAATAACACAAAATAAATTCATGTCCGAAACTTCACAAGCCAACAATAAGCGCATTGCCAAGAACACGTTGATGCTCTATGTTCGTATGATCATCAACATGGCTGTATCGCTCTATACTTCTCGAGTGGTGCTTGAGGTGTTGGGTGTTGAGGACTTTGGCGTGTACAATGTTGTTGGTGGAGTTGTTGGTATGCTTGGGTTCTTGAATGCCACAATGAGTGGTGCTACATCCCGATTCCTTACTTATGAACTGGGCAAAGGAGATAAGGAACGCTTAAGTCTGACATTCAATTCTGCCCTTATTGTTCACATTGCCATTGCGTTAATTGTTTTCTTAGTCGCAGAGACATTTGGCTTATGGTTCGTGTACAATAAAATAGTTATACCTGAAGGGAGAATGACTGCAGCCCTTTGGGTATATCAGTTCTCTATCCTGTCAGCGATGATTGGTATTACTCAGGTACCATACAATGCCAGCATCATAGCTCACGAACGTTTGGATGTCTATGCTTATGTTGAGATTGTTCATACGTTCTTGAAACTCTTAATAGTCTATCTGCTGTGGATAATTGCTTATGACAAGCTGATTGTATATGGTGCCTTGATATTCATTGTTTCTGCCGGTATTGCCCTTTATTATCGCATATATTGTATACGACATTTTGAAGAGTCTCATTTCCAATTACAGACAAACAAAGGAATCATCAAGGAGATACTCTCCTTCTCTGGCTATAATTTGTTTGGAAACTTCGGAGCCATTTTCAACCGTCAATGTACAACTATCTTGATCAACAATTTCTTCGGCGTTGTTTTTAATGCTGCTTGTGGCATAGCAACAACAGTTGCGAATATCATCGCATCATTTGCCAATAATGTCATTACAGCCTTTCGTCCTCCCATCACAAAATCTTATGCACGTGGCGAATTGTCAGAAGTAAGTGGTTTGACTGTTATGGCTTTGAAGTTAGCCATATTCATACTATGCTTGTTAGCAATACCAGCCATGATAGAGATGGAAACCTTGTTTTCGTTATGGCTGGTAAAGGTCCCGGAGGGTGCAGTCACATTTACTCGCCTTATTCTGGTTGCTATTATGTTCGAGATCATCCGCTATATCGTGACCATTGATGTCCATGCAACTGGTAAAGTACGATATGTCAGTTTGTTCAATGGAATCCTGATGTCATTGAATCCTGTTGTGATATATGTCGTTTATAAGCTGTTCCATCAGGTTTATCTTGCATTCGTATGCGAGATTGTTACGCAAATGGTCCTTTCGTTGATAGTCATTTATTTGGCAAAACGCTATATAAACCAATTATCGGTTCGTGAGATACTCAAGTCTGTCGTTTCTCTCCTTGTCATAGCCGTATTGGTAGCGTTTATCGTATGGAAGCTATCTTTGATGTTGGAAGGAGGTCTTCTTCGTGTTGTTATCACCACGTTGGAATCCTCCGTCCTATTCTCATTGATTAGTTACGCTGTCGCCTTGAATCCCTCACAGCGAAAGTATGTTAACAATTATATCTTACACAAAATAATGAAGTTCAGGAAATGAACAATATATTGATTCTCGATACTTCCATAGCATCTTTCAACAAAGGCGATGATATCATTATGGAGTGTACTCGCAAAGAGTTGGCTCCCTTGTTGGAACAATCCTTCGAACTGACCCTTCCCACACATGTGTCACCATTCCATTGGTATCAGGTGTGGCGCAATTCTCTGTATGTGCAGCAATTCAGCAATTGCAAATATAAATTTGTGGGAGGCTCTAATATCCTTATTCCTCACCTCCTTACTCATTTTCCTCAGTGGAATATCAACCTGTTCAACTATCAGCCCATGAAAGGTTGCATCATGGTTGGCGTAGGTGCTGGAGTTGGTGCAGAGGAAAAGATGAACTGGTACACTAAATACATCTATCAGCATCTCCTTAATAGAGAGTATTTTCATAGTGCTCGTGATGAACGAAGCAAAGAATATATGGAGCGCTTGGGCTTGAAAGCCATCAATACAGGTTGCGTGACGATGTGGATGCTCACGCCTGAGTTTTGTGCAACTATCCCATCGAAAAAGTCCGAAAGGGTAGTATTCACACTCACAGCATCTTCCAATCCACAGAATTTGGACAAAGACCAACTTATTCTCGATACATTGTTGCGGAATTATAGCGAAGTATATTTCTGGCCTCAAGGAGTTCAAGACTGTGATTATTTCCATAAATTGAAAAATATAGGAACCGTCAAGATACTTCAAGCAAGTAAGCAGGCCTATGACGATTATCTGACGGACAACGATACAGACTATGTCGGTACACGCCTTCATGGCGGTGTTTATGCTATGCGTCATGGTCGTAGAGCTATCATCATCGCTATTGACGAACGCGCCAGAGCCATCAATGCAAAGAGCCAGCTTAATTGTATTGATTTTAATAATCTTGAGGAATTGGAAGCAAAAATCCAAAGCGATTTTGAAACAAAAATAATCATGGACTTCGATGCCATCAGGCAATGGAAGTCTCAATTTGGATTATGAAAAACAAGATAGTATTAGATAGGATAATTGTCGAGAAGAATCTCGTTTTATACGATTTTCATACGAATGATGAGCTGAGAGGCTATTTCAGAACCCAAAGAATGTTCATTCAGTATGAAGAAGATGTTTCAGATGTTTCATCATCTATTTTGTCAATTCCTTTTGTGAACACGATGGCTGGCTTTTCATGGTTGTCAGATTCCATGCTTTTCGTTGATGAAATTGATGCCACTTACTATGAGTCCTTCAAGCAGTTAAAGCGTGCATATAGTGAACTGCATCACGTTGCACTGCCTGGCATGTTTGTACCTTCTCGTATAGTTGAGAATGTGTTGGAGAATAATACTAAGCAGTCCATTCTGTTATTTGGAGGCGGGGTTGATTGCCACTCATCTTTCCTTCGCAATCGGCAGACTTGTTCTCATATAGTGAACATCTATGGATGGCTGAAATCTGTTGACGAAACAAATGCAATAGATGTTTCAGACAGAGAGACAACAGCTGAATATGCCAAGCAGATGGGAGTTGAAGCCATACATGTAAGGAGCAATTTTGCATCACAATTCAATTTGTCCGAGGTAGATAGGAAGCTATGTGTTCCATTAATCAAGACATCCTATTGGTATGGACTTCTTCATCCAATGGCGTTTCTTTCCATATCTTCGGTTATTGCTTGGAAATATGGCATATCAAGTCTTATCATTGCCAGTTCTTTCACAAAGGAAAGAGTTAATATTCATTGCGCTTCCTATATTACAACCGACAGCGAATTCCAGTTTGCAACAAATGGCAGCACCTTGCATGATGGTTTTGAGTTGGACAGGCAGGACAAGGTTAAAGTGTTGGTTGATTACCAGAAGGCGACAGATAAACCATATAGAATTCAGGCATGTTCTTTCAACGACCATAATTGTTGTGAATGCGAAAAGTGTTTCCGTACAATCGTTGAATTGGTTGCAGAAAATGCTGATCCTCGAGACTTCGGTTTTAATGATATCCAGGGGTCATTGAAGCAACATTGGGAACGTATCATATCTCGCGATGTTGCTTTATGGGGAACACAAAAAGAAGGCTATTATTTCAACATCGCGTCAAAGCGTATGCGAGAAAATTACGACAACATAGCCGACAAGGAGTTTGTTGATTGGTTCCTCAATTTTGATTTTGATAAGGCCAAACGAGAAGGGCTTAGACGATACTATCGCCAGAATTTCTTCAGTATCTTAAAACGTAAATTGCGCATTCGATGAAAAAGCGCATATTTATTTCCATGCATTACATGGAGATTGGTGGGGCAGAGATGGCTCTGGTAGGCTTGCTCCAGGCTTTGGACTACACCAAGTATGATGTGGATCTGTTCCTTCATGCACATCGTGGAGAGATGATGCAGTTCATACCCAAGGAGGTGGACCTGTTGCCCGAGATAAAGGAATATGCCCACATAGAATGTCCCATGAAGCAGGCTCTGCTCGATGGTTGTTGGGGTGTACTCTTTGGACGCTTGAAAGCGAAGTGGCTTACAAAGAGATATCGACGCAGAATAGGTGTTACAGAGACCGCAGCAGGATTGCAATATGTGGCAGATTGTGTATCGCCATTCCTGCCTTCCCTACATCAATTCGGAGAGTATGATCTGGCCATCAGTTTCCTTCAGCCTCATAACTATGTTGCCGATAAGGTGAAGGCCAAGAAGAAGATTTGCTGGATTCATACCGACTATACTCGGATAGATATTAACGTGGAGCAAGAATTGCCCGTTTGGAATGCTTACGACCATGTCATCTCTATCTCGCCAGATGTCACCAAGACATTCCTTCAAGTATTTCCTTCGCTATCGAACAAGATAGTGGAGATGGAGAATATTCTTTCGCCCGAGTTTGTCCGAAAACGTTCAGAAGAATTCCAAGTGGAATTCAACGAAAGCCAAAACCAAAAGGCTGCGTTTGAGCGAGAGCAGTGCCAAACTGGTTTGGATATTGCCGAGTGTGAGCAGTCAAGACCGCAGGTCAACGAAAAGGCTGACAAAAGCAGCGACCCTGACATTTCGCTCACCGCTAAACACTCACCGCTAAACCATAACTCTAACGATAACTGTCCGCTAACCGCTAAGCGCTCATCGCTAACCGTTAACTATATTAATCTTTTGAGTGTTGGTCGTTTTTGCGAAGCAAAGAACTACGATAATGTTCCTGAAATCTGTAAACGCATAAATTCTTCACTCTTCACTCTTCACTCTTCACTCTCTATCAAGTGGTTTTTGATTGGCTATGGTGGCTATGAGGAACTCATTCGCCAGAAGATTGAGGAAGCTGGGATGCATGATCATGTCATCATTCTTGGGAAGAAGTCCAATCCGTATCCATACATCAAAGCTTGTGATATCTATGTGCAGCCTTCGCGATATGAGGGGAAGTCTGTAACAGTCCGTGAAGCCCAGATGCTTTGCAAGCCAGTTGTGGTGACAAATTATCCTACAGCTAAGAGCCAGATACAAGATGGCATAGATGGCAAGATTGTTCCGATGGATAATGAAGGTTGTGCTGAAGGTCTGGCAGAGTTCATCATGAACACAGAATTGCAAGATCAGATTAAAGAATACCTTCGTTCTCATGATTATGGGAACATGGGGGAAGTGGAAAAGCTTTATAAGATTATAAACGAAAACGATAACGAAAACGAAAACGAATAATAAGTTTACGGTTACTACGATAGTAACAAAAACGAAGACGAAAACAATGGATAAGGCGAGGAATTTTCGGCAATATAAGGTGTGGCAGGATGCTGTGGAGTATTCATCAAAGATATATCAGCAAACTGACAAAATGCCGTGGTTTGAGAAAAAGGGACTTTGCGATCAACTCCAACGAGCAGCTGTGAGTATTAGTTCTAACATTGCCGAGGGTTCTGCCAAACCATCGAACGCCGAATTTGCCCATTATCTTGATATGGCGCTTGGCAGTGCCTACGAAGTCGAAACACAACTCTTGATTGCCAACAAAGTTGGATACATCAAGAACGAAGACGAAGACGTGAATGCGAACTACGATGAGCTTCATAGGGGTATCGTAGATATAGAAAAACAACTCGCAGGATTGATTAGAACACTCCGCGAACGATAACGGTTTTCGTTATGGTTATGGTTTTCGTAATTTAATTAAAAATTAAATCTCAAATATGATCCCTAAGATAATTCATTATTGCTGGTTTGGACGAGGTGAGAAACCAGAACAGGCTATTAAGTGTATCGAATCATGGAAGAAATATCTTCCCGACTACGAGTTAAAAGAATGGAACGAAGATAACTTCGACATAACTCAGAACCAATACGTCCGAGAGGCGTATGAGAATCGCAAGTTTGCTTTCGTAACAGACTATGTACGCATATATGCCCTCTATCATGATGGTGGCGTATATATGGATACTGATGTTGAAGTGATTGGCAAATATGACCAGTTCCTTCATCATCATGCCTTCTCTGGCTTTGAGACAGATGGCAATGTACCAACAGGTATGATGGCTGCAGAGAAAGGTTCTGTATGGGCAAAGGAACTTTTGGACCAGTATACTGACAGAGTCTTCGTACAGCCTGATGGCAGTTTTGATATGACTACCAATACCACTGTCATCACAAACTATATGCTTGAGAAAGGACTGGTGCTTAACAATAAGTACCAAGACTTCCCTGGATTATGCACGATGTATCCCGCAGACTATTTCTGCCCTAAAGACCATCGGACAGGGAAAATCAGATGCACAAAAAATACGGTATGCATTCACCATTTTGCTGGTTCATGGTTGAATCATACTTTCTTGGAAGACTTGCGTCATAACTCCAAGTTATTGTTGGTAAAGATTTTTGGAGAGAAGCCTATTACTTTCCTTTCAGATATTGTTACCTTAAGATTGTTTAAAAGAAGATGAAGAAGATAATGCTTGTATTTGGCACTCGTCCAGAGGCCATCAAAATGTGTCCACTTGTTAAGGAGTTTCAAAAGCATCCTGAAGAGTTCGAGACCATAGTTTGTGTGACAGGTCAGCATCGTGAAATGCTTGATCAGGTGCTCCATATATTCGATGTAACACCAGATTACGACTTAAACATCATGAAGCAAGGACAAGACCTGTATGATGTCACGGCCCGTGTCCTTACAGGTATGCGTGATGTGTTCAAGGAGTGTAAGCCCGATGTTGTTCTCGTGCATGGTGATACAACAACAAGTACAGCTGCTGCATTGGCAGCGTTTTATCAGCAGATTCCCGTTGGTCATGTTGAGGCAGGATTACGCACTCATAACATCTACAGCCCTTGGCCAGAAGAGATGAATCGCCAGATTACAGGCCGGATTGCAACTTATAATTTCTCACCAACACCTTTGAGTGCCAAGAATCTTGAAGAAGAAAATGCTCACGGAAAGATATTCATAACGGGCAATTCCGTGATTGACGCTCTGCACATGGTAGTCAGCAAACTTAAGTCAAATCCTATTCTGGAGAAGGAACAAGAACAAGTTCTTCTCCAAGCCGGATATGACGTGAAGCGGCTGAACGATAACGTTAACGATAACAGAAATCGCAAATTGGTGCTTATTACGGGTCACAGAAGAGAAAACTTTGGAGATGGATTTATCAGCATGGTGACAGCCATGAAGGATCTCTCTGAGAAGTATCCCAATGTGGATTTTGTCTATCCCATGCATTTGAACCCCAATGTTCGCAAACCCATCCATGAAGTTTTTGGCGAAATCGTAAATGGTAAACCCGTGAATGGTAAATGGGGGAATTTCTTCTTCATTGAGCCGCTTCAGTACTTAGAGTTTGTCTATTTGATGGAGAAATCCACAGTTGTGCTCACGGATAGTGGTGGTATTCAGGAAGAGGCTCCTGGATTAGGTAAGCCCGTATTGGTGATGCGTAACACCACAGAACGTCCTGAGGCACTTGATGCAGGCACAGTTAAACTCGTCGGAACCGACCACGACCTCATTGTTAATGAAGTGAGTCGATTGTTGGAAGACAAAGCATACTACGACAAGATGTCGCAATCTGTTAATCCCTACGGAGATGGTTTGGCTTGTGCACGAATTGTAAAGTTTCTAATGTAAAATTAAATAATTATATGAAATAATGGCATTATTTTCTCCATTATACTATTTCCCGATATATTTGTATTTGACGCTATTTTTCGTTATATCTCAATATAATAAAATAAATGTTTTGTCGGGAAGAACACTGATTGTAAGAGATAACAACAATCGCTTATTCCTTTGGTATGTATTCCTTTTTGTGCTTATAGTAGGGCTACGTCCGTTTAGTGGTGTTTTTGGCGATACTACAAACTATTCCCGTAGCTATTGGTTGATGGCTGATGGTGTTGCTGATGCTGACGATATGAATTCTGACTGGCTTTTCAACCAATTGATGTATTGGTTTGCAAGTAAGGGTTATGATGTGATGTGGTTCTTTCTATTTGTTGAGGTTTTTTACATTGTTCCGATGGTTATAGCATGTAAACGTCTTTCGTCTAATAACTTCGTTTTACTATTGTTGTTTTGCTTTAGTGCATATTCGTTTTATTCTTATAGTGTAAATGGTATACGTAATGGTATGGCCTGCAGTTTGGTTATTCTTGCCACAACATATTTACAAGGTAACAAGTGGGATAAGATTGTTTGTGGAGTACTCTGCTTCCTTGCCTATAACATTCACCATTCCACGGCTTTGCCCATCATTGCAATGTTCTATTCATGTTATTTCTCAAAGCCCAAACACATGTTTTACCTGTGGGTTACATCTATCGGGATTAGCCTTGTTATGGGTGATGCTGTTTCTGATTTCTTTGCAGGATTAGGCTTTGATGACCGTATGTCGAGTTATATTTCTGGACAAGAAGACGAAGAAATGATGGCACAATTTTCTCGAACTGGTTTCCGTTGGGATTTTCTTCTATATAGCGTCATGCCCATTTGGCTGGGATATTATTTGGTATTCGAACGAAAGATATATAATTCCACATACATGTTATTGTTGGGAACCTATGTCTATTCCAATGCATTCTGGGTTATGGTAATTAGGGCATCCTATTCAAATCGTTTTGCCTATTTGTCTTGGTTCCTATATCCCATTGTGTTAGCTTATCCATTGATTAAATTTGAGATTTGGCCAAAACAGGGGCAAAAAACAGCAATGATACTACTTGCACACTTTGGGTTTACGTTTATCATGTCGTTGTTAGGTAAATAAATTATGGAAAAATTACTAACAGTATTCACCCCCGCATACAATAGGGCACATACCATTGGACGCACATACGAAAGCCTTTGTCGACAGACGAGCAAGGATTTCGAATGGCTTGTGATTGATGATGGTTCAACAGATAATACACGAGAACTTGTTGAGCAATGGATGGCACATAACAATGGCTTTATTATTAAGTATGTCTGGAAAGAAAACGGAGGTTTGCATACAGGGTATAATAAGGCAATAGAATTAATAAACACCGAATTGTGTGTTTGTATAGATTCAGATGATTGGATGCCTGATGATGCAGTAGAAAAGATTCTGAATAAATGGTCGAAAGAAAAAAGTGACAGATTTGCTGGTATTTTAGGTCTTGATTTCTATGAAGATGGTAACCCGATTGGTGGATATTTCCCCGAAGATGTGAAATCTTTAAAGATTATAGAGATGAGTGCTAAGTATCATCATCACGGAGATGTTAAGGTTGTACATCGAACAGAATTGATGAAGCAGGTTGCCCCAATGCCAGTTTTTCCAGGAGAGAAGAATTTTAATCCTATTTACCTGTTTCATAAAATTGACATACATTATCCTCTATTATTATTGAATGATAATCTATGCTTTGTGGAATATCAAACTGACGGTATGTCAAATAACATGATTAGACAATATCTGAATAGTCCACGTAGCTTTTCTGAGATAAGGAAGTTGTTAATGAGCAGAAAAGATGCTCCTTTCCTTTTGAAGTTTAAGAATGCTGTTCATTATATTTCATCGCAAATAATGTTAAGAAACAAGAATTGGCTTAAGGATTCCCCCAACAAAACACTGACTATTTTAGCTGTTCCTTTTGGAATAGTTCTATATGGTATAATAATGTACAAGAGCCGTCATTTGTAATGAAAAAACTTTCTGTAATTATTCCATTATATAACTGTGAGTTATATATACGACAAGCCATCGATTCTGTTTTGAGTCAAACAGATGTTGATATAGAGTTAATTATCGTAAATGACGGCTCTACAGATAAAAGTCTTGATGTGATATCACAATACGGAGATTCAATAAGAGTGTCTACTATAAATAATTCTGGAGCATCTGCTTGTCGAAATATCGGCATAAAAATAGCGACAGGAGATTATATTATGTTTTTGGATGCAGATGATTTTATAAACGATTCAACTATATGTCGAAGAATGATCGGAACCATGGAATCCAAGAATGTAGATATGGGTATGTTTTCTTATACATATTTTTATGACAATACAGGTGAGTATGCTTCTGTTAAGCCCTACTCACAGAAAACTCTGCTAACTACAGAAGCTGAAGTGTTGGTGGAAGAACTTGTAAGGGGAGGAACTTTTTATGCTAGTCCTTGTTTTAAAATCATAAAAAGAGACTTTTTAATTAAGAATCAATTGTTTTTTATAGAAGGTACGACTGCAGAAGACATAGAATGGTTTGTTAATCTTTTGTGTCATTTGAAGTCATTCTGTGTTGCTAATGATTTTTCATATGTTTATCGTAAAAACACGATTTCTTCTGTAACAGGTTCGTTTTCAAAAATAAAATGTGAAAATCATTTTCGTATGATAAAAGCCGCAGTGCAGGATTTGCAGGGTTGCAAAGATAAGGAAAGGAAATCCGCATTGTTTTCTGCTCTAGCTTATCAGTATTGCATTTTAATGTCAAATAGCTACGATTATAGAAATGATAATAATTTAATAAAGGATGTTAAGTCATTATCATGGCTTCTTTCTTATCACATATATCCAAGAGTACGAGCAATACATGCAATTTACCGTGTTATAGGGTATTATATGACATCTTTTTTACTTAATAAGTATCAGACCCATTGCGCCAGTTCATTAAAAAAGAATAAATAGAATATAGATGCACATCCTTATTATCGGCAAGAACAGCTACATTGGCAACCATATTGATGAGTGGTTGAGCCAGCACGGACATCAGGTGGAACAGCTTGATGTACTGACTGATGAGTGGAAGACGTTTGACTATTCGCCATTCGATGTCATTGTGCATGTGGCGGGGATTGTTCATCAGCCTAAATGCCAAGATTGGGATTTGTACAAGCGGGTGAATACCGATATGCCCATCTCTATTGCTACAATGGCAAAAGAACAAGGTGTAAAACAATATATTTTCTTCAGCACGATGGGTGTATATGGAACAGGGAAACGTTTGAAACCTAATGTGATTGACAAAGATGCTCCTTTGCTTGCCGAGGATATGTATGGCAAGAGTAAACTGATGGCAGAAGAAGGACTCCAGAAGTTGCAGGATGGAACATTCAATGTGGCATTCGTTCGCCCCCCAAGTGTTTATGGAAAAGGGTGCAAAGGTGGATACATAACGGGTTTCACTTCTATAGTCCGAAGATTGCCTGTTATTCCTCGTGCATACGAGAATGTGAAACAGAGTTTTATCTATATCGACAATCTCTCAGAATTGGTAAGGCTTGTTATAGAGAAGAATCTTAAAGGAGTGTTCTGCCCTCAAGATGATAAGGCAGTGAGCGCAAATGAATTGCTTCAAGCGATTTCAATTGGCATTGGTAAGAAATATCGTTCTTCCTGTCTGTTGGGACTGTTTGTCCGTCTGTTGCATTTCGTTCCTGTAGTTAATAAGGCCTATGGTGGGATAGAATATGCGAAAAGCCTCTCAGATGTGGAAGGCGTAAACTACGTGGTTGTACCATTCGAGGAAGGAATGAGAAGAACTGTGAATTGACTTTAACGCTAACCCTAACGATAACTGTTTTGATAAATACGGAATAAGATGAAAAATAAGATATGTTTTGTGGTTGCTGTTCCCGGAACGGCCCAGGCGTTTTTGAAGGACCATTTTCGTGAGTTGACAAAGACTTACGAGTTGCATTTGGTTGCGAATTTCCCTAGCGAAGAGAGCAAACAGGAGTACAATGAGCTGGGCGTGATTTGCCACAATGCTCCCATAGAACGGCCTATCAGCATTGTGAATGATCTGAAAGCCCTCTTCGCATTGTACAAGATTTTCAAGCGCGAGGGGTTCGACAGTACGCATTCTGTGACGCCCAAAGCGGGATTGTTGACTTCCGTTGCCTCTTGGATGGCTGGGGTAAAAGTACGCATTCATATTTTCACGGGTCAAGTATGGGCGACACGCAAGGGTGTGATGCGCTCTGTTTTGAAGATGATGGACAAGCTGATTGCTCTTTTCGACAATCACATTCTGGTGGATGGCGAGAGCCAAAGGCAGTTCCTCATAAAGGAAGGCGTCATCAAGGCGAAGAACAGTCAGGTCCTTGCTAATGGGTCCATCAGCGGCGTGAAACTGGAACGATTTGTCATCTCCGACGAGGTTCGCCAGGCAGAACGTGAAAAGTTGGGGTTCAAGGACGACGATGTGGTCTATATCTTCCTCGGCCGGTTGAATCACGACAAAGGCATTGGTGAGCTTTATGAAGCTTTCAACAAGTTGGTTATGGAGTGCCCAAAGTCGAAGTTATTGCTCTATGGATCCGACGAGGAGGGTTATGAAGCCAAGGCTGCTGCCTATGTAAACCTGAAACGCGATGAGAATTTCTTCTATCCGGGGCTGACTCGTAAGCCTTTTGATGCCTTGCAGGGTGGGGATGTCTTTGTTCTGCCCACATGGCGTGAGGGGTTTGGCTCGTCGGTGATTGAGGCACAGGCATTAGGTTTGCCTGTCATTACCAGCGACGCCTATGGTGTGGTGGATGCCAGTGTGCCGAACGTGACTGGTCTCCGTTGCAAGGTGGATGATCCGGAGGGATTATATGAATGCATGAAGCATTACTATGAGCATCCCGAGCTGATGAAGGAGCATGGCGAAGCAGGACGGAAGCGTGTTTTCGAACTGTTCGACTGCAATGTAGTGACGGAAGCGTGGGTAGAGTTCTACAAAGATATTCTTTGACGAAAACGATTACCTCACACAGATAACACGGATGGAACTGATTTTATAAATACACTAAAGAAACTGAAAGAAAGTGAGAGGGGATAGGTGAGAGGTGAGAGGTTAGAGTTGATAAGTGAGAGGGAACAGGTGATAAGTGATAAGTAATAAGTGGTAGGTATGGCGGTGAGTTTGATTCAGAAGAAATCTCGTGACTTTGCTATTCGGATTATCGGATGCTATAAGTTTTTGTGTGAGAAGAAGTCGGAGTATGTGCTTTCTAAACAGT
>Ga0247609_10001969_pt1 | contig 22827 bp, 15 predicted proteins | sample 172DNAGHGlowgp2_FD_193487 | JGI IMG/M metagenome (GOLD analysis project Ga0247609, IMG submission 193487) | Sheep rumen microbial communities from Palmerston North, Manawatu-Wanganui, New Zealand - 1728 DNA GHGlow gp2 | ecosystem: Host-associated > Mammals > Digestive system > Stomach > Rumen ...
TAGATTAGATAATCAAAAAGAATACATTAAGACAGCTGAAGAATACAGAGTATTATTATTCAGAGCTCTTCAAGCTTTAAGACAAGGAATTTAATAACTAATTAAAATAATAAAAAGCAACTTTAACGGTTGCTTTTTTTATAAGATTATGGAAGGAGGCTTTATATTGAAAAAGTTAAAAATAACTTTATTAGTATTTTACATTTTAATAGTAATTGTACTTTTATATGAAGCTATAATTCCAGGAAATGTTTCGGCTTCACAACATGGCTTTATGAAAAAGGTTATTAATAATATATCCAAATTATTTATTAGAAAGAAAATAATAAAGCCTAATGAATTAGTTATAAATAATGAATTTAAAGAATCATATTATACAAATGAAACACTTACTTTAGACGTTAGCGTATTACCAAATAATGCCAGTTATAAAACACTTTCCTTTACTTCAAGTAATACTAATATATTAGAAGTTGATAGTAGCGGCTTAATTACATTTAAAGAAGAAGGCAAGGCAAATGTAATAGTTAGACAAGAAGAATCAAATTTAGAAAAAATTATTGAATTTAATGTGCTTAAATATGTTGAGCCAATAGAAGAACTAATTAAGCCAGATTCTATAACTTTAAAATCATATGATGATATAAATACTATACCAATTGGTGATTATATAAGATTTTATGTTGAATATAATAAGGATGATGTTACTGATAGGCTATGCAAATTAGAATCAAGTGACGAATCTATTTGTAAAGTATATGATGATTATTGTTTTGGAATAGGAGTAGGTAACGTAACAATTACTTTAAGACATTTATCAACCAATTTAACTTCAACAATGAATATAACTATAACTGATGGAACTATTATTCAACCAACCTACTTTAAATTAAATGGTGATTCAGATATTTATATAAATGATGAAGCTACTCATACATATAGCGTAGATATAGATCCAAACGCATCAAATATGTTTAAAGTAATTAAATATTATGCGGTAGATCCATCTACTAATTTAAAAAGTAATATAGTAGACATATCACGTAGTGGTAAATTAATAATTAAAGGATATGGTGAGGCTTATATTTATGCACAAGGATATAATTATAAAATATCTATGCCTATAACTATACATAATATATTACCTGAATTTAGTTTAGATGATAGAAGAATAATACTTAAAGATTCATATAAAGTTGAAATTAAACCAACAAATAGTAGCAGCATAACTTATGATAAATATGCTTTTATATCTAGTGATGAAAATATCGCAACTATTGATGGTTTAGGAAATATTCAAACTAAAAATGAAGGTAAAACAACTATTACTGTAATTGTTGATGATGGAATAGATAGAATTGAAAGATCATTTATTTTATTAGTTGAAAAGAAAGTAATAGAAGATGATATAGGAAGTAATTTTGGTAAAATTATAAGAAAAGGAATAGCTCACTTCCTAGGATTTATAACATTCGGTTTTGTTGCTTTCTTCATGTTTCTCTTATTTATAAAAGATAATTATGAAGGCAATATTAAAAAAAGTTTAATAGTAATATTAGTTAATGGATTAGTTTTTGCTATACTTACTGAATTAATACAATTAGTATCTCCTGGTAGAGATGGAACTATTAGGGATGTAATTTTAGATTATATTGGCTATTTAATTGCTTTTATCATATCTTTAATTGCTTATTTGATTTATACACTAATAAGAAAGAAAAAAGACATAAAAGATACCAAAACAACAACATTAGAAGAAGAATAAGAAAAAAAACTAATACGGAAATTGGCTCATTTGAGCCTTTTTTTGTTTAACAAAATTCTTTTGTGAACATTAGGTGAAAATTTATTAATATTATATATTAATATTGCATAAAGCGCTTTACTATGGTAAAATATTTTTATAAGTGTAGACTTATGCTTAATTTATTTTTAAATAAATTCCTACATATTACTATTAGGAGGTAATGCACTATGAAAAAAATGAAATTTACAAAAACTCTTGGTATTTTAGCTTTAGCTTCAACTGCATTATTTTTTGCAGGTTGTGGTAAGAATAAAAAACCTACAACAACTCAAAGACAAGATGACTCTTTAAAAGTTGATGGATTTACTTTTAAAGTTTTTAATGGCGAAGCTGAAATCGTTAGTATAGATCCTAAAGGTTCTGTACTTGAAATTCCAGAAACATTAAATGGAAATAAAGTAACAAGAATGTCTTATACTTACACAGATGAGGAGTTAACAAAGGTTATCATTCCTGAAACTTTAACTCACTTAACTGGAAATGGATTTATGGATTGTAAGAACCTAACAGAAGTAGTATTCTCTGGTACTCCTACAATTTCAGATATTCCATCTAAGGCTTTCCGTGGAACAAAGATTAAATCTATTACTATTCCAGCTAGTGTTAAGTCAATTTCATATGAAGCATTTAGAGAAGTTAGTACATTAACATCAATTACATTTGCTAGTGGCTCTACTCTAGATACAATCGGACCATTCGCATTCTATGATTGTGATGGTATCACAGCAGTAAATCTACCTTCTAATTTAAAAATAATTTCAGATAGTGCATTTGAAAAGTGTGACAATTTAACTAATGTCTCATTTGCAAGTACATCTAATCTAGAAACAATCGATCAATTCGCTTTCGCAAACTGTGTAGGCTTAACTTCTTTAGATTTAAGCACATCAACTAGTCTAACTAAGATTGGTGCTAATGCATTCAGAGGTTGCGATGGCTTAACATCAGTAACATTCGATGATGCTTTAAGAGAAATCGGAGATAAAGCATTCTACGATACAAAGAATATTACAACTATTGTTTTACCAAGTAGTATTACTACAATCGGTGATGAAGTATTTAAGAACGCAGGTTTAACATCAATGGAAGTTAAATTTGGTGGAGATACAACAATTGGTAACGATACATTCTCTCAATATGATGTATATGGTGAAACATTAGTTCCAAAATTACAAATTACATCATTAAAGGTTGATGGAAGTCTTTCATTATCTAAATTATTTACAAATTATGCTCCATATGTTAGACAATCACTTACAACTTTAAATGTAACTGGAACAAACATTGCTTCAGAAGCATATATAGATTGTACTAAACTTAATACATTAACAATTGCTACTGGCGTAACAAGAATTGGTGCTAGTGCATTTGAAGGATGTACAAGTATAACAGATGTTACATTAAATTCTGGGCTTACAGAAATTGCTGCTAGAACATTTAAAGATTGTGTTAAGCTTGCAAATGTAACATTACCTTCAACAGTTAGAGCAGTTAGAGATTATGCATTTGATGGATGCGTTATGATTACTGACTTAAATTTAAGTAGTTTAAACGAAATTGGTAATTATGCGTTTAGAAATACACAAATTGGAACTCCAACATTCTCAGAAAATATATCAACAATTGGTGAATATGCATTCTTTGGTTGTAATCAAATTACATCTGTTGTATTAAATACAGCTAACGGTGTAACAACAACAATTAAGCAATATGCATTTGCAGATTGTCCAAATATTGAAACAATTAAAATAACAAAAGGTACATTCATGGAAAGTAATGTATTTGCTAACGATACTAATGTAGCAGTTATTCATACTAAAGGTGAATATGGACTTGATTCGTTATTTGGTGATGCTAAAGAAGCTGTTTCAAAGAAGATAGTAGAAGTAGAAATCTTGGCTGGTTCTACAGAAATTGAAGCAGGTGCATTTGCAGGATGTCTATCAGTTACTCTAATCTCAATTCCAACAACAGTAACTAAGATTGGTGATGAAGCATTCAAGGGATGTAGAGGTATTACAGCAATTAATTTAAGCGAATTAACTAATTTAACATCAATTGGTAAATATGCATTTGCTGATTGCGATAAATTAGAAATAAATAGTTTACCAAGCAGTATTACTAAGATTAGCGAAGGATTATTCCAAAACGATGCAGCAATCACAACATTTACATTCAACGATGGTGTTGAATCGATTGGTGCCTATGCATTTGATGGTTGTGCTAACTTAGAAATAAGCGAATTAAAAGATTCTATCACTTACATCGGTAGTTATGCATTCAATGGATGCTTAAAATTAGAAATCGCAGAATTACCAGAAAATGTTAAAGAAATTGGTAGTTATGCATTTGCAGGATGCTTATTAATTACTATAGATAAGACTACTGATAAAGTTGAAAGAATTGGCGAATATGCATTTAAGGGATGTCAATCAATTGCATCATTTGAATTCGTTAATGATTTAGCTGTTGATGATAAACTTGGCGATGGTATTTTGGAAGGTTGTACAAAGATTGAAGAATTAAAGATCTTTGGTTCAACTAGCTTAGAAAAATTATTTGGTTCTTCAGTAGCTCAATTAAAACCAGTTTTATCTAAAGTTACAATCAATGCTGGTTCAGAAGAACTTGTTGAAAATATGTTTAAAGGCTTTACAGCATTAAGCGTTGTTGATTTATCACTTTGCGATATTAAGAAGATTGGTGAATCAGCATTTGATGGCTGTGAAAGTTTAACATTAATTGATATTTCTAAAGTTGATGAAATTGGAGATTATGCATTTGCTAGATCAGGATTAGGATCAATTGAAATTCCTGCTAACGGAATTATTCTTGGTGAATATGTATTTGAAGATTGTAAATCATTATCAGTAGTAACATTTGATACAAATGATGAAAATCCAGAATTAGATATTACAGAAATCCCTGCTGGAACATTTAAAGGTACTATCCTAATTGATGTAGTACTTCCTGATACAGTAACAACAATTGGTGACTTTGCATTTAATGAAATTTTAACATTAAATTCATTTACTATTAGTGCAGATTCTGCCTTAACATCAATTGGTGAAAATGCTTTTGAAAGATGTCTAAATATTTATGAATTCTTTATTCCAAAAGGTGTTGCTGAAATTGGTGCTAATGCATTTAATTCTTGTATTGCATTAAAGTATGTAACATTTGATGATAATAATAAGATTGAATTAATTCCTGAGTATGCATTTAGCACATGCTACGCATTAACAGAAATTAATTTACCAGATACTATTAGAGAAATTGAAGGGTTTGCATTTGAAAATTGTAGATGTTTAACTTATGATAATGATACAGATAAGTTTGCATTACCTTACAATCTAGAAACTATTGGTGAATCAGCATTTGCTGGATGTCAATCAATAAATAAAGTTGTTATTCCATTAAAAGTAGAAGCTATTCCTAATGGAGCATTTACAAACTGCTACATGTTAAAAGTTGTTACATGGAATGAAAATATTAAGACTATTGGAGATGAAGCATTCATGAACACTCCATATAGTACATTAATTCCACTAACAATTAGTTCTATTGGAAAGAATGCATTTGCATGTGATGATCCAGAAAAACTTCCAGTTACATTTGAAGGTCTTGATTTAGTATTAGGTTCTTCAAATGGTGTTGGTTTAGTAATCGGAGATGAAGCATTTAAATGTAGTGGATTAAAGTCAGTTACATTTGGACCAAAGATTTCTGAAATGGGTACATCAGTATTCTATAAATCAAGTGTAGAATCTGTTGATTTTGAAGCATTAATCATTACTTTAATCAACAATAATATGTTTGAAGAATGTGAAAGCCTAACAACAGTTGTTATGGGTTCTAATAATTCAATTAATACAATTGGTGATGCAGCATTTAGATTAACTAAGATTACTACATTCAAATTTGATAACATCGTATCAATTGGAGACGAAGCGTTTGAAGAATGTGAAGAGTTAGCTGTTGACTTAGAATTAGGTGTTACTAAGAATGTTTCAATTGGTTATAAAGCGTTCAATAAATCAGGAATTAAAAAACTTACTCTTGGAGCTAACATTGTATCAATTGGTAGTGAAGCATTCTCTGAATGTGCAGAATTATTAAGCGCTGATTTAAAAAATTTAAATATCACAGCAATTAGTGAAATGTTCTTCAGTAAATGTAGTAAATTGGCTACAGTTCATATTAATGAAAACATCAGAACTATTGGAACTAATGCATTTGATGGAACAGCTATTACAAATACTGATTTCTTAGCAGAAGCAATTAACTTAGAACAAATCTTAGATTCTGCATTTACTCAATGTGAAGCTTTAACTACTGTGACTATTCCAAATACAGTATCATATATTGGTGCTGGTGCATTTAGCGATTGTCAAAATTTAACAACTGTTACATGGAGTAGTAGTTGTAATGTAATCAATGAGGAAACATTTAATGGAAGTTCAGGTATTACATCATTTACAGTACTAGCAAATGTAAGTCATATAGGAAAGAATGCATTTATCGCACAAATGGGTACTACAATAACATTCGAAAGTACTACACCACCAAGTGTTGATAATGAGTTCATAGCAAATAAGGGTGAAGGATGCATTATTATCGTTCCTACTGGATGCAAAAATGAATATCTAAAGAACTATGCATTTAGTTTATTTGCTGATAAAATTCAAGAAGCTTAATATAATATTAGAGTTGGTTAATCCAACTCTTTTATTCTACTTATGTATTAATTTATTTAAAAATATGATAAAATAGTATAGAGGGTGTGATAAAATATGAAATTTAAGAAATTAATCCCATTCTTACTTCTTCCTATTTTTTTAGCAGGCTGTGGTAAGGATAAGAATATATATGCATCAAGCAAAAATACTATCTACAAATTTAAAGTTGAAAATGAAAATGATGTAGTTATCACGGGTTTAAATGATAGATATAAAAACCAAGGTGACATTATCATTCCATATTCAATTGATAAAAAGGTCGTAACAAGAGTAGAAGATAGAGCATTCTACGATTGTTATAGAATTGTTAATGTAGATATGTCTAAAACAAAGATTGTTGAACTAGGAAAAGAATCTTTTGCTAGTTGTACAGCTTTAAAGAGCATTAAATATCCTACAACTATTGAAAGAATTAATGAAGGAACATTTAATAACTGTACTGGTTTAGTTGAAATGGATATGTCTAATTTAACTCTAACAGATATTAGTAAAGAACTATTTAAGGGATGTACTAGCTTAACTAATATTACATTACCTGATGCTTCAACTAAGCTTTCTTCTAATGTATTCTTAAATTGTGATAGCTTAGTATCACTTGATTTATCAAATACAAGCATTGAAACATTTAATAGTTATGCAATAAGTGGATTAAAGAGTTTAAATAAAATATCTTTCCCATCAACTTTAAAAGAAATTAAAGAATATGGTTTATCTGATAACAAGAAGATTACTGTTTTGGATTTATCTACTACAAAACTAGAAACAGTAGGAGATAATGCATTTAGTAATTGCTCATTGCTTGTTAAAGTTGCTTTCCCTAAAACAATTGCTACTTTAGGACAAAAAGCATTCTCTCACTGCTTAAAGATTAATAAAGTTGATATTTCTAATACAATGTTAAAAGAAATACCTGAATCTTGCTTTGAATATTGTCTTGGGTTAGATACTATTACTCTTCCAACAAACTTAGAGACAATAGCATCTAAAGCATTCCAATATTCTAATCTATCAAGCATTTCAATTCCTAAAACTACTACATCAATTGGCTTAGATGCGTTTAAGTTCTGTAGTAATATGAAGGTATTCAATGTTGATTTACAAAATACAAATTATACATCAAGAAATGGCGTATTATTTACAAGTGATTTAAAAACTTTAATTGCTTATCCAGCATTAAAAGACGATATATCATTTACAGCTCCAAATCAAACAAGTAAAATAAATGCTTATGCTTTTGCAGATGCTGTTTACTTACAAACTATTAATCTAGAAAATGCAAGTAATGATTTAAATGAAATAGAAGCATATACATTTGCTAACTGTACTTCATTAAAGAATATTATATTTGCTGATAGTTCAGATTATAGTATCAAAAAAATTGGTTTTAAAGCCTTTTTAGGATGTACATCACTAGAAAGCTTTAATGGATATCATTCTGTTACAGAAATCGGTGAAAGTGCCTTCTATGGATGTACAAAATTAGCAACTATCACTTTATATGATGCTCCAGTTACTAAGATTGGATCTGAAGCATTCTCTAACTGCGGAAGTGTAACATCACTATCATTACCTGGAACATTAGAATCAATAGGTAGATCTGCTTTCTCAGGCTTTGCTAATATTGATGATGTAACAATTACTTATGGAAGTACAAGAACTATGCTAGATCAATTAATGTCTAGAAGCACAGGATGCGGTTTAGAAGATTATTATAGTAAAATTATACCTGCATAAAAGATATAAGGGATGTTAAATCATTCCTTTTCTTTTTGAAAACACTTTAATATGAATATACTTTGTATATTTCATACATTTGTTATATAATATTAATGGTAAAAAATATTTTGAGGTGATTGTATGGATAAACTTAAAATAAATATGTTATCAAAAGCAGATAGTGTTGATGGCCAAGGAGTAGGTTCAGCTTACCTTGAACAAGTTGCTCTTGTAAAAGAAGCTACAGATTTATTTGATATTTCAGTTAATAAACGTGGAAAAAAATATGATATTTATCATATCCATTCAGTAAATCCTGGTTATTATTTTAAGCTTAGAAGATATAAGAAAAAATTATTTGTATGTTATGTACACTTCCTACCAGATACATTAGATGGTTCAATTAAACTACCTAAATTATTCTTAAAAATATTTAAGAAATATGTTTTAAGTATGTATAGAAGAAGTGATGAAATAGTTGTTGTTAATCCAATATTTATTAAACCATTAGTTGAATTAGGAATAGAAAAAGATCATATCACTTATATTCCTAACTATGTAAATAAAGAAGATTTCCATAAATTAAGTGCTGAAGAAATAGATAAAGTAAAAGATGAATATAAATTAAAGAAAGATAAATTTACTGTTTTAGGCGTTGGACAAGTTCAACATAGAAAAGGCGTACTTGATTTCGTAGAAGTAGCTAAACAAAATCCTGATATGGAGTTTGTTTGGGCTGGTGGATTCTCTTTTGGTAAAATTACAGATGGTTATAAAGAATTAAGCGCAGTAGTAGAAAACCATCCTGATAATGTAACATTCTTAGGAATCGTTCCAAGAACAAAGATGAATGAATTATATAATGCTTGTGATTGCCTATTTATGCCTAGTTATAACGAGCTTTTCCCAATGTCTATACTAGAAGCTATAAATAGCGCAAAACCCGTTTTATTGCGCGATTTAGAGCTATACGAAGACATTCTATTCCATAGATATGTAATAGGCAAAAATAATGAAGAGTTTTCTAACCAATTACAACGTTTAAAGAATGATAAAGAATTCTACAAAGAACAAAGTGAAAATTCAGAATATTTAGCTAATTATTATTCAAAAGAACATGTTTTAGAAATATGGAAAGAATATTATGTTAGAATTTATGATGATTTCTACAATAAAGGAATTAATAAGAGAAAGAAGAAAAAATTCAAAGTAAAAAAAGAAAAGAAGAATAAAGATGAGCAAAAATAATGCTCATCTTTTATTAATTAATAAAATATGATAAAATAAGTTGGGTGATTAACTATTAATAATCAAGTACTAAATTATAAAAATTTTAATAAGTTAATTAAACCAAGACTAAAAATCCTCAAATTAGTGATTTTTTTAAAAATCTTTGAGGATGATAATATTTGAAAATAAATATCGCCGTATATTTATTTTACTAATTTTGAATCAAAATCTTGGTTATGTTTTTCAAGATAAAATATTGTATTGATTAATCTTCTAGCAACATGAGATAAGGCAACTCTATGGTGTTTACCTTCATTTCTTTTCTTCCAATAGAAATCAGAAATAGAAGGATTATATACATAGAAGGTTTCAGCAGAATTCATTAGATATTTTCTTAAATATGATGAACCATGTTTAACCATAATGCCTAAGCCATCATGTGTGCCTGAATCATTCTTACTTGGTTCAAGTCCGGCATAAGCTTGAATTTGAGCTGGGGTTAGGAATTTACTGAAGTTTCCAATTTCAGCTAATATTCCAGCAGCAGTTAATTTGCCTATACCTTTAATGGTATGAATATGACAATTTAGAGAATCATAAATCTCAATGATTTTGGATTCTAAGTCATCAATTTGATTATCAAGATATAAATAGACATTTAAAGATGATCTTAAAGCATATTCTAAAGCTTTAGAAGTATGGCCTATAGAATTTATAGCAGCATCTTTAATTTGACATATCTTTTGATAAGAAATTGGGCGTTTTAATTCGCTTTTCATCTTACTATATTTATTAGAATCTAGCTTAGACAATTTAGCTGGAGTCATATAGTGAGTTAAAAGATAAAACGCAGACTCATTTAAACCATTTTCGAATAATGGTTTAAATTCAGGGAATATTTGATCTAGATAACTAGTTATTTGGTTTAAGAATCTAGTTCTATCGGTAATCAAAGTTTCTCTAAGTCTAGTTAATGACTTTAGGTTATTAATGTGATAAAATGGATTCACATAGGGTTTGTAATCTACAGTCATAAGGTACTTGGTTATAAGTTGTGCATCCTTTTTATCAGTTTTAGTTCTACGTAGGGTTTGAGTCGAACTAAACTTATGAACTAATAAAGGATTAAATTCAACATAGTCATAACCATTAGCTTCTAGGCAAAGCTTTAGGTTGAAATGATAATGTCCGGTAGATTCAAATCCTATTTTTATTTGTCCTTTAGGTTTTAATACTTTAAGGATAGATAAAAGGACATTAAATCCATCCTTATCATTTGTAAAAGAGAATGAATCTCTTATAACACAACCTGAATCATCGGCAATGAAGCAGTCGTGTTTATACTTGGCAATATCTATGCCAACATAATATGTCATAGTATGACACCTCCAAAAATAAATAATTGTGCACTTGGTCATCCACAGGTAGTTCTCTAATCATTTATTCACGTTCTTCATGAAAGGTCATTTAAGCCTTAATTAACCAAATCAAAATTAGAAAAAAGACTGTGGTAATAATCACCCAAAAAAGGTCAGTAATACAGCCTTAGAAGTACAGAAAAGGATCCACAGTGCAATTTTATTATAACATCTAATTGTTAGATGAAATAATCTATTAAATTAGATAGAAAGGAAAGTAATCAATAAGATATCAAACCTATCTAAATTGATTATACGTGATTATTATGAAAACAATATTAGTTACTGGAGGTATGGGCTATATTGGTAGTCATACAGTAGTAGAATTAATTGAACAAAACTATGATGTAATTATCGTAGATGATTTAAGTAATTCAAGTAAAGAAGTATTAAATAGAATAAATAAAATCACAGGTAAGACTCCTAAATTTTATGAATTAAATTGCTGCAATTTAGAAGATTTTAGAAAAGTATTTAAGGAAAATAAGATTGATGGAGTAGTTCATTTTGCTGGATTTAAAGCAGTAGGTGAAGGAGAAAAATTACCTTTAAAATATTATGATAATAACTTAATTTCATTTATAAATTTATTAAAATTAATGGATGAATTTAAAACAAATAATCTAGTATTTTCATCAAGCGCAACAGTTTATGGTCAACCAGATACTAACCCTATAAAAGAAGATTTCCCTTTTAGAGTAGTTAATACTTATGGTAGAACAAAACTAATGATTGAAGATATGATTAGGGATTATGCAAAAGCAAATAAATGGTTTAATGTAGCGATTTTAAGATACTTTAATCCAATTGGTGCTCATCCATCTGGATTAATTGGAGAAGACCCAAATGGTATACCTAATAACCTTGCTCCATACATCAGTCAAGTTGCTGTAGGAAAATTAGAAAAACTAGGTATTTTTGGTAACGATTATGATACAGTTGATGGTACAGGAGTTAGAGATTATATCCATGTATGTGATCTAGCTTATGGACATGTTAAAGTGTTTGATAAATTATTTACTAATTCAGGTTTAGTAACATATAACTTAGGCACAGGAAAAGGTAATAGTGTATTTGATGTATTACATGCCTTTGAAAAAGCTTGTGGGTTTAAAATACCTTATGAAATTAAACCTAGACGTGCTGGAGATGTAGCTATCTACTACGCTTCACCTGAAAAAGCTTATAAAGAATTAGGATTTAAAACAAAATATGACATCTTTGATATGGCAAAAGATTCTTGGAACTGGCAAAAGAATAATCCTAATGGATATAAGAAATAACTTGCTTTTTTACAAAAATATGTTATTATATTTATGTAATAAAGATAATAAATGTAAAAATAGACGTATATAAATAATAATGACGTCCTTGAAAAGGACGTTTTTATTTTATAGAAGGTGAAATTATGCGTTTAGAAACAGAGCGCTTAATACTACGTAATATAACTCTTGATGATGCTTCTGATATATATGAATACGCCAAAAATAAAAAAGTAAGTGATGAGGCTGGTTTTAAAGCCCACGAATCTATAGAAGAAACAAAAAGTGTTATAGAAACAGTATTAAAAATATCTAGTCTAGCTATTGTTTATAAAAAAACCAATATGGTTATTGGAGTAATAACTTTATCTAAGAAGCTTGATGGAATATATGAACTTGGTTATTCTTTAGAAGAGAAATACTGGGGAAAAGGAATTATGACAGAAGCTACTAAAGCATTAGTAGATTATGCTTTTAGAGTTTTAAATGCTTATGAAATAGATGCAGGATGCTTCTTGAATAATTATAGAAGTGAACGTGTACTTTTAAAATGTGGATTCAAATATGTTGGAATACACGAAAAAGATTATCATAACTATGATGATAGATATGTTGATTGTAAAAGATATAGATTACTTAAGTCTGATTATATGGAGGGTTAGTTATGGAAATAAAATATGATCACAAAAAAGTAGAAGAAAACAAATATGATTTTTGGCTAAAGGGCGGATTTTTTAACGCTGGAGATAAGTCTAAAAATCATTTCTGTATTGTAATACCACCACCAAATGTAACAGGAAAATTACATTTAGGACATGCTTGGGATACTACTCTACAAGATATAATTATTAGAAGAAAGAGAATGCAAGGCTTTGACACTTTATGGCTACCAGGTATGGACCACGCTGCTATAGCTACAGAAGTTAAAGTGGTTAATAAGCTAAAAGAACAAGGCATTAATAAATATGATTTAGGCAGAGAAGGATTCTTAAAGAAAGCATGGGAATGGAAAGAAGAATATGCCTTAAATATTAGACAACAATGGGCTAAATTAGGTCTATCACTTGATTATACTAAAGAAAGATTTACACTAGATGAAGGACTTAAAAAAGGCGTAGAAAAGGTATTTATTGATTTCTATAATAAAGGATTCATCTATAGAGGTGAAAAAATTATTAACTGGGATCCAGTAAGTCAAACTGCTCTATCAAATGAAGAAGTAATCTATAAGGATATTCAAGGTGCTTTCTATCACTTAAAGTATTATATTGAAGGAACTGATAAATACTTAGAAGTAGCAACAACTCGTCCTGAAACTCTATTTGGTGATACAGCTGTAGCTGTAAACCCAAATGATGATAGATATAAAGATTTAATTGGAAAGAATGTAATTCTTCCAGTAGTAAATAAATTAATTCCAATTGTTGGAGATGAACATGCAGATCCAACATTTGGTACAGGTGTTGTTAAAATTACACCAGCACATGACCCTAATGACTATGAAGTAGGAAATCGTCATAATCTACCAAGAGTTAAAATTATGAATCCTGATGGAACAATGAATGAACTAACAGGTAAATATAATGGAATGGATAGATTTGATTGTAGAGAACAATTAGTAGATGATCTACAAGAAGCTGGTCTATTAATTAAAATTGAACCAATCGTTCATAGCGTAGGACATTCAGAACGTACAGGTGTTATGGTTGAACCATACTTATCTAAACAATGGTTTGTTAAGATGGATGAACTAGCTAATAACGTACTTGAAAATCAAAAAGATGAAAATAAGAAAGTTAATTTCTATCCACAAAGATTTGAAAAGATTTTAAATCACTGGATGGAAGACTGCCATGATTGGTGTATTTCTAGACAATTATGGTGGGGTCATAGAATTCCTGCATGGTATAAAGGTGAAGAAATAAAAGTTCAAGTAGAATGCCCAGGAGATGGATGGGTACAAGATAATGATGTACTTGATACTTGGTTCTCATCAGCACTTTGGCCATTTGCTACACTTGGTTGGCCAGATAATACTGAATTATTAAAAAGATTCTACCCAACAGACTGCTTAGTTACAGGATATGATATCATATTCTTCTGGGTATGTAGAATGGTATTCCAAGGTCTAGAATTCATGAAAGAACGTCCATTTAAGGATTGTTTAATCCACGGATTAATTAGAGATAAGAATGGTAAAAAGATGTCTAAATCTCTAGGTAATGGTGTAGACCCTATGGATGTTATTGATAAATATGGATGTGATTCCTTACGTTTCTTCTTAACATCTAACTCAGCTCCAGGTATGGACTTAAGATTTGATACTGAAAAAGTAGAAGCTGGTTGGAATTATATCAATAAGATTTGGAATATAAGTAGATATATTCTAATGAATACAGAAGATATTAAAGAAATTAATGTTGATTTTAATAACTTAAATGAATCTGCTAAATGGATTATCACTAAATTAAATAATTTAATTAATGAAGTAGATAAGAATTATGATAAATATGAATTTGGATTAGTATCTAAAGATATTTATAACTTTGTATGGGATGATTTCGCATCTAAATACATTGAAATCACAAAAGTAGATTTACAAGAAAATAATACAAACACAAAGCATGTATTATTATATGTACTTGATGCAATATTAAAATTATTACATCCATTTATGCCATTTGTGACAGAAGAAATCTATCAACATATTCCACATAAATGTGCATCAATTTCAGTAGATTCATGGCCAAAAGCTAATGATGTCAAATCTGATTTAACTAATATAGATAGATTATTTGAACTTATTACTCTAATTAGAACAATTAGAAATGATAATAATAAGCCAATGAGTAAGGAACTTAATTTCGTATGTGTTGCTAACACTAAAGAAATTAAGGATTCACTTGAAAGCCTTGGAAGTTATATCAATAAGTTCACTAACTGTGGAACACTTAACGTAACATTAGAAGAACCTAATGGAAAATATCAAGTATTCCATAAACTAGATTATACAATCTATATTAAGACTACTGATTTAATTAATATTGAAGAAGAAAAACAAAAAATCGAAAAAGAATTAGAACATTTACAAGCTGAAATCAATAGAGCTAGTCAAATGTTATCAAATCCTAATTTCGTAAATAAAGCTCCAGACTTTAAAGTAAATGCTGAAAGAGAAAAACTTGAAGCATATACAAATCAATATAATTCATTAAAGGAAAGACTTAATAATTTAGATGAATAAAGATTGGTTTAACAGTTTAATTGATAAATCAACAGGTAATATAAAAGCTTTTCTTAAGATTTTAGAAATTGATTTTAATAATATAATAAAGATATGTGTTAGTGGTAATTCTAGTAGGGTTACCACTATTACTACATTAAAAGAAGTATTAAACCTTAAGAAATTCCATTCTGGAGTAATTATTTTTAGCAATGATGAAATAACTTATAAAAATAGAATTATAGATGATGAATCATTAGAATTCCATCTAGGATGCATGAAAACAATACAAGAAGAAAACAACTTAGATATAGGAAAAAGTGAAGCATTTTTCCTTGCTGGATTAAACTTCTTTAGGGAACAAAAAGTTCCTATTATCATAATAGAAGATTCATTTGATTTTATTAAAGATATTGATTATAATCATTATCTATTAACTGATTATAGTGATGATAAATCTATTTATTCATATAGTAGATTAAATGAAAAAGATATCTATGTTTATCCTTCTGAACTATGTAGTTTTAGCTATCTATCTTTAGATTATGATGTGTTAAATTATGGCTCTATTAACGCATTACCTTATATTTTAGGAATATATTTTATTAATGAAATATTTCCTGAGATAAAGAATAAAAAGATAAGAAAAATAGTTAATGATATTAAGCCTAATCTAATCAATGAAAGAGTTAATTCTAACCCTAGAGTTATTACTAATTACGCTGTTGATGAAAACTATTTAGAAGATGAAATAAATAGATTTAAAAAATCTACAAATAGAAATGTAATTACAGTATCAAATATTGAATCTGATCAGGTTAATAAAGTGATTAAAGATGTTAATGAATTAACTAACATAATTAATGATGCGGATATTAATGATATTGTTTACATTATCTTTAATAAACAATTTGTTAAAGAAATAAAAAGTTTTTTTCAAAAATAGACTAAATTAATTCAAATTAATTTATATATATGGTAAAATAATAAAAGAGGTGATTTTATATGTATTATTTTTGTAATAACTTCCATAACAAGTTTTCCGAAATAGCTTATAAATTTATGGGCTGTCATTTTGACAAGGAAAAACATGAAGCCATTTTCAGAGTATATGCACCACACGCTACAAAAGTATTTGTTGTAGGTGATTTTACTGATTGGGAAAATGGAATTGAAATGAATAAAATCACTGGTGAAGGTATTTATGAAGTTACTGTTGGTAATGTTAATAAATACGATAGATATAAATTTAAAATTGTAAACAAGAATAAAGTATTATTTAAACAAGATCCATATGCTTTCCATAATGAAACAGGTGAAGAAACTTGTTCAAAGGTATATGATTTTGAATTTGAATGGACAGATAATGATTGGATGGAATATAGAAAGAATAATTCTATATTCAATAAGCCACTAAATATTTATGAAGTTCATCTAGGAAGCTGGAAGAAGAATAAGGATGATACATATTATTCTTATAGAATGACAGCTGATAAATTAATTCCATATGTTAAGAAGATGGGATATACTCATATCGAATTAATGCCATTAAATGAACATCCATTTGATGGATCATGGGGATATCAAGTTACAGGATATTTCTCAGTAACTTCAAGATATGGTACACCAGATGATTTCATGTATTTAGTTAATAAAGCACATGAAGAAAACATTGGTATTATTATGGACTGGGTTCCTGCTCATTTCCCTAAAGATGCTTTTGGATTATATGAATTTGATGGTGATAAGGTATATGAAGATCCGGAACCAACAAGAATGGAATTCGCTGGTTGGGGAACAAGAATCTTTAATTACGCTAAACCAGAAGTAAAATCATTCTTAATCTCAAGTGCACATATGTTACTTGACGTGTATCATATTGATGGTATTAGATGTGATGCTGTAGCAGCTATGCTATACCTAGATTATGATAGAAAGAAATGGATTCCTAATAAATTTGGTGGAAATTATAAACTAGAAGCTATTGATTTCTTCCACGATTTAAACACAACACTTTATCGTGATTTCCCTAATATTTTGATGGTTGCAGAAGAATCTACTGCATTCCCTAATGTTACTAAACCAGTATATGCAGGAGGCTTAGGATTCTCGCATAAATGGAACATGGGCTGGATGAACGATAGTTTAGCTTATGCCTCTATTAACCCATTTTTTAGACATGACCATCATCATAAGATGACTTTCTCTCTATGCTATGCATATAGTGAAAACTATATCCTACCAATTAGCCATGATGAAGTAGTACATGGTAAATATTCTCTAATCGATAAGATGGGTAGAGATTGTGGTGGAACTCTATCATATGATGAAAAGTTTGCTAATGACAGAGCATATCTTGGATATATGATGACTCACCCAGGTGGAAAATTATTATTTATGGGTAGTGAATTTGGTCAATTCATTGAATGGAATTATAAGAAAGAACTAGATTGGTTCTTAGTAAATAAATATCCTAGACACAAAGAAATGCAAAGATATGTAGAACATTTAAATAAATTCTATTTAAAGCATTCTGAACTTTGGGATAATGATCAAACTATGGAAGGATTTACATGGATTAATGCAGATGATGCAGGTGGAAATGTTTATTCTTTCATTAGAACAAATAAAAAAGGTAAAAAGATTGTAGTTATCATTAACTTCTCTGGAAATAACTATGACTATTATAGACTAGGAGTACCTAGAGGAAGTTATGTAGAAGTATTTAACAGTGATTTATATCAATATGGTGGAAACAATTATGGAAACACTGATATACTAAGAACTGAAAAATACATGTCAAATAATAGTAAGTATTCTATTACAGTAAAGATTCCTAGATATTCAATTATAATTTTAAAGAAGAGGTAATATAAACATGAGGGATATATTTTTCAATCCGTTTTTCGAATATAATAAGAGCCCACAAGGCGCTATCATAAAAAATGGAATTGTAACTTTAAGAGTTAGCTTTATACAATCATATAACATTTGGAATTTAAATGTTATATTAAAAAGTGATTCTAAAGGTATTGAAAAAACTTTCCCTCTTTTTTATGAAAAAACAGATAATTTTAATATCTTCAAAACTGAATTTTCGCTAGATGAAGCGGATATATACTGGTACTATTTTAGCTTTGAAGATTGCTATGGAACACATTATATTTGCTGTGATATTAATATGGATGCAGTGCTAACAGATGAAGTTACTTATAGTTTCCAACTATCAGTTCATAATGGATTTAAGAAAGATTTAAAATGGTTTAAGGGTGGTGTAATGTATCAAATACTACCTGATAGATTTTATAATCTAGATAATAATTATTGTCATCCTAATGGCTGGATGCATAAAGAATGGGATGAACATCCACAGTACCTTCCAATACATGGTAAAATCTTAAATAACGACTATTTTGGAGGAAATTTAAAGGGTATTACAGCTAAGCTTGATTATATTAAGAAGCTTGGTGTAAAAGCTATATATTTAAATCCTATTTCACTTGCTTATTCAAATCATAGATATGATACAGCAGATTATTTAGTATTAGATCCAATGCTAGGAACTGAAGAAGATTTTGTTAATCTATGTGCTGAAGCAAAGAAAAGAAAAATAGGTATTATTATTGATGGTGTATTTAACCACACAGGAAGTAATAGTAGATACTTTAATAGAGAAGGATCTTTTGATGAATTAGGTGCATACCAATCAAAAGAATCTAAATATTATGATTGGTATAGATTCATTGAATGGCCTAATAAATATCATGCTTGGTGGGGATTTGATACACTACCAGCAATCAATCAAAAATCAAGTTTTGTTGATTTTGTATGTAATGAAGTTATTCCTAAGTGGATTGGCTTAGGTGCATCAGGATATAGACTTGATGTAGTAGATGAATTAAATAGTGAATTTGTAGAAAGAATTAGTAAAGCAGTTAAAAAAGCAAACCCTAAAGCAATCCTAATAGGAGAAGTTTGGGAAGATGCATCAAATAAAGAAGCATATGGTTCTAGACGTCATTATTTTGATGGTAATGAGTTAGATTCTGTAATGAATTATCCATTTAGAAGAGCTATTATAGAATTCGTATGCTATGGTAATGTATATAACTTAAGAAACACATTAAGAAGTATTATTAATAACTATCCTAAAGAAGTTTTAGACTGCCTAATGAATGTCTTAGGTACACATGATACTGAACGTATTTTAAGTGTCTGTGGAAATGTTAATTTCCATAGAATGGATAAGGTAGAAATAGCTAACTATAGAATGGATAAAGATCAATACAAGGATGCTGTAGAACGTCTTAAAATGGCCGCAATCCTTCAATTTACACTTCCAGGTGTACCATGTATATTCTATGGCGATGAAGCTGGTGTAGAAGGATATAAAGATCCATTCTGTAGAAAGACTTTCCCATGGAATAATATTAATAAAAACTTACATAATTTCTATACTAAACTAGGAGAAATTAGAAAGCAAAATAAAGAATTTATTGATGGAAAGTATAAAGAAATTTATGCGATGGAATCTTTATTTGCCTTTAGGAGAGGAGAAAATATTTACGTATTAGTAAATAATTCTAATGTTGATAAGTATTATGATATTGATGCTGTTGATTTAATCACAGGAGAAAAGAATACGTACTTTAGAATATATCCACATACAGCAAGAATTTTGAAGAGGTGTTTATAATGAAAAAAAGTGCAGGAATATTATTACATATTTCAAGCTTAAATAATGATTCAATAGGTACTCTAGGAATAGAAGCCTATAAATTTGTAGACTTCCTAGAAAAGGCTAAACAACATCTATGGCAAGTCTTACCACTTAATCCAACAAGTTATGGAGATTCACCATATCAATCTCCATGTACATTTGCCTTTAACCCTTATTTTATTTCACTTGATGAATTAGTTAAGGATGGCTTGTTAGATTCATATGATAAGTCTTTACTTGGTAAAGGTATTGATTATTACATGTTATTTAAAAATAAAGTAAAAATACTAAAAACATGTTATAAAAATATGTTTAAAGTAAAAAGAGAATATGAAAAGTTTAAAAACGATAATAGAAGTTGGTTAACTGATTATGCCGTATTCTCACTTTTAAAAGAAAAGAATAATTATAAGCCATGGTATGAATGGAAAGAATTTAAAAAATATAACAAGAATGAAATAAATCATTTTGTTAATAATAATTATTCAAAAGTAGATGAAATAAGATTTATTCAATTCTTATTTTATAAACAATGGATGAAATTAAAAAAATATGCGAATAAAAAAGGAATAAAGATTATTGGTGATATTCCTATTTATGTAGCTTATGATTCAGTTGATTGTTGGAAAGCACCACATATCTTTGAATTAGATAAAGATTTAAAACCTATAAATGTTGCGGGCTGTCCACCTGATTATTTCTCAAGTTATGGACAACTTTGGGGTAACCCATTATATAGATGGGATTATCTAAAAAAGACTGATTATGCTTGGTGGGTAGAACGTATTAAAGAAGTTGCAAAAACTTATGATATTATACGTATAGACCACTTTAGAGCATTCGCTGGATATTTTAAAATTCCTTATGGAAAAGATCCTAAAGATGGTAAGTGGGTAAAGGGTCCAGGTATAGATTTATTTAATGAAATTAATAAGCATGTTAAATGCGAGATAATCGCTGAAAATCTAGGTTTTCTAGATGATTCTGTACATAAATTATTAGAAGAAACCGGATACGCTGGAATGAATGTAATGCAGTTTGAATTTGGCCCTAAAGAAGAATTTAAACATGGTTATGATTACAACAATGTTTTATATACAGGAACACATGATAATGAAAATCTACTAGCTTGGTATAAATCACTTGATAAAGATACATTAGCTAAAGTTAATAAGACTTGTGGCTTAAGAAGTAATAGCGCTAATCCAAATCTAAAATTAATAGATGCATGCATGAAACAAAAATGCAAATATGTAATAGTACCTATTCAAGATTATTTAGGATTAACTGATGCTAGAATGAATATTCCTTCAGAACTTGGTGGAAACTGGTTGTATCAAATGAAATATGATGATTTAACTAAGAAACTAGCTAATACAATAAAGAAAATCACAGAAGAAAACAAAAGAGGTTAGAAGCCTCTTTTTGCTTATATATTAAATATATTATTTAAAAGTACTTGACTATTTATTATTTATTTGATAAAATACACTTGTTGCAGTATGCAACCGCACAAAAAAGGTTATAAATGCAAGTGCTACCTTAATGGCGTGTCTTAAAAATTTTGAAGGAGGTGTGCATATATGTATGCAATAATTGAAACTGGTGGTAAACAAGAATCAGTAAGTGTAAACCAAGAAATCTATGTTGAAAAGCTAGATGTTGAAGAAGGTGCTACTTACGAATTCGATAAAGTACTTATGATTGGTGGAGAAGAAACTAAAATTGGTGCTCCATACATCGAAGGTGCTAAAGTTGTTGCTAAGGTCATCAAACACGGAAGAGGAAAGAAGATTATCGTTTATCATTTCCGTAGAAAAAAGAATGAACACAAGAAGCAAGGCCACAGACAATCATATACTAAGTTAGTTATTGAAAAGATTTGTTATTAATATGATTAGTATTGAAATCAAGAAAAACAATAATAAAATTGAAGAAGTATCTATTAAAGGTCATGCAAATTATTCTGATAAAGGAAAAGATATTGTATGTGCAGCTGTATCAGCAATCGCAACTTATTCAATTAACTTAATGGAAAAGTTTGGATATAAAATCGAAAATATCGTAGAAGATGGATATGTTAAGATGATCAATGACGCAAATAATGATATTGTAGATAAAATATTTGAACAAATGGAATTTGAATTTAAAGGGTTATATAAACAATACCCAAGTAATATATATTTAAAGCATTAGGAGGTGCTAGTATGATTAAGATGAATATCCAATTATTCGCTTCTAAAAAGGGAGTTGGTTCTACTAAGAACGGTAGAGATTCTCATGCAAAAAGATTAGGAGCTAAATTAGCAGATGGACAATATGCTACTGCGGGATCTATTATATATCGTCAAAGAGGAACAAAAGTTTTACCAGGTAAGAATGTAGGCATCGGTGGAGATGATACATTATTCGCAAAGATTAACGGTATCGTTAAATTTGAACGTGTTGGTAAAGATAAGAAGCAAGCTTCTGTTTATCCTGTTGAAGAATAATAAAATGCCCCATTTGGGGTATTTTTTTAAGCTTGGAGGTGAATTATATGTTTGTTGATGAAGTGAAGATTAAAGTCACTAGCGGAGCTGGTGGAAATGGTATAATTTCATATCGTAGAGAAAAATACGTAGAGTTTGGAGGACCTTGGGGTGGATCTGGAGGTAATGGTGGCTCTATCATATTTGTTGGTGATGAAGGTATGTCTACACTACTTGACTT
>Ga0247609_10001970_pt1 | contig 22804 bp, 42 predicted proteins | sample 172DNAGHGlowgp2_FD_193487 | JGI IMG/M metagenome (GOLD analysis project Ga0247609, IMG submission 193487) | Sheep rumen microbial communities from Palmerston North, Manawatu-Wanganui, New Zealand - 1728 DNA GHGlow gp2 | ecosystem: Host-associated > Mammals > Digestive system > Stomach > Rumen ...
CGCGGTAGCGGCATCATACATCATATTGAAGTAGGCAGTAAGAGTGTGGTCTTTGTGCAATGCATATAAGGAAGTCCATTTATCGAGGTCAAAGGGAATATCCAAGTAGCGGCAAAGCGCATCCACCTCATTGAAGTTGTCTTGCCGCACCATTGTTTCAAGGCAAGTCGTACATAATAAGGAACGGTGGCCCGGAAAGAAGGGTGATTGCGTGCGGGCAAAGTCAGTCTCAGGTTTTTCCTGCTTGCACTTTAGACATTTTCTTGTCTTTAAATCGGCCATCGCCGCCACCTCCTATTTGTTTTGCATAACGCTTTTTGGTTTCACATTCTTTGCAGTTGGAAGCCCAACCATCACGACGGTCGCGATTTTTGGCAAAAAACAAGCTAGTGCGAGGTAAGCGTCGTTTGCAGGTGTAGCAAGTTTTGCGGGCGTAGTCGGGTGCATCCAAGAGTAGGTGGTATTTTTGCGCGGCTTCCGCAATGCGGCGAGGTATTTCGGAGCCAAGAATGGCAGACATATGAGAAATGGAGTAGTGAATGCCGAATTTGGCTGCAACTTCTTCCGCAATAGTGTCAGGTTGCTCCCCATCAATGCGGCGAAGTAGCATGTATTCGCGGGATGGGGATAGGTTGGCCATGGCGGCGTAGCGGTCGAAATCGAATATAAGGGTGCGGCCCCAACTATCAGGTTTGTCCCACAGTTGCTCATAGATGGCACTATATAAATGGATTAGGGCTTGCACATGCTTATAGTTGGTCCAATCAAAGTGGTGCTGGCGCACCAACCAGCGCACTTCTTCTTCGCTGCTATTGGGATTTGTGCGGACGCGGTAGTCAGCTATGTTGCGCGAGTACTTGGGGTTGTAGGAATTATCCAACTTGCGTTGCCATTCTTCGCGCGAAATCCAGTAGTAGGAATCGGTGTCCCAATTGTAGGTTTGCGGGCGCGGTTGCGTCAAGGAAAGAAAGTGTAGGGTGGGGCGATAGGCATCAAGTAGGAAGTATTGGTTCGCCCTCAAATCAATTAAGTTGTGCCGCAATTGGTAGAGGCGATAGGTACTTTCGATGATGGGGACGTCCATATCAAGCGGCACCTTCCCCTCATTTACCGCGATGGTGTGTTGTAACCTGTCGATGGATTCCCATAGGTCGGTCATGCCGGGAATGTCGCTGTCGCCGGGGTCGAGCATGTTGCCGTCTTTGTCGTATTTCGGCCGCCGAATGGTGCGGCGCTTCTTCACGTAAATGTACTTTTCTTCCATGGTGATGAGGTCTTGCTCGGCGGCGAGCGGATTCTCAAGAATCGCGTCCAACGATTCATTGCGGGCGTTCTTGGAAACCCAGGTGCGGTAGCGGCGACCGTAGTCATCAGTGATGGTTTTATTTTGCACGAGGTTTTGGTCGTCTTCTTCTTTTTTGCCATACAATATGTAGGAGGCAAAAGTTTCCAAATCAGATGAGGATGGGGTGTAATCTAGGTTGTTGAGTATGTCGGTTACTGCGGCAAGGCGGTCCTTGTCGGAATATATGGTATAATCTAGTGAATATCGCTTTTTCACATAATAGCACCTCCCTAGTGTTTATTATAACATAATTTTGCGGAAGAGTCAAGTGGTGGGGTCGGGAAGATTTTGGTGCCGGGTGGGATTGTAGGGTGAAGGAGGTTAAAAATTGCCGGGTGAAGGGGTAAAAAAATCTCCGGGTGAAGGGGGATGTGGACGCACCCGGTCTGTTATAGGAACATAACCTTTATATCCCTATAATAACCCGCCCCTTATAACAAAAATAGCATAGTCGCGCGACAAACTGCATTTTTTTTCTTCTGCCCATATAACTATTATATTAAATTAAAAGCGGCGCCTTTCAGCGCCGCCCCATTTTATTCTTCTGATTCTTCTTCCGCTATAAACTTCGTTAACTTTCCCTTAACACCCTTGCATTCAATCGTTATACCCTCATTGTTTTCACCGTCATACTGTTTTTTCGTGCTGTTTCCTGTCCAGCGGAAACCGCCGCCCATAAACCCGTTTTCGTTCAAAATATCAACTGTTATCTTTTCAAACGTTGTTGCCCTTAAACCGTTGGCACTTTTCGGCAGGGAATTATAATCCATATAATCAGTATCATATACTGCCATGGGAATGCCGAACGCCTGCCGGATTTTATCGACTTGCGCTTTAGTGAACTTTATCACATTTTCGGAAATGGCGCAAGCGTTGAAACATTTTTCCGATTCGATTCCATGCAAGACGCTATTGCGGGGATAAACCGCAATTTTCAAACCCTTGTTCGCGCCTTTCCCATTGACGGGAAAAGCGTAGAATTGACCATGAGATGGTTCAGAAACATACTTTTTAGCGGTTTCCAATGCCACGTTGCGGATAATTTCTTGCAATTCCTTGTTAGTCATGTTGTTATTCCTCCATTCACATATTCATTGGATTCTGATTCTTACACCTTGCGATACTTGCGACTGCTAACAGTATAACCCGTCACGAGGATTTCTTTATCGTAGCAGTACATACCCATGTACTCGAACCATTCTGTCTCATAGTCGCGCCAGTTGGAAAAATACCGGACTATGAAAGTTCCGTCCTGATATGCGATTTTAATCGCGTACATTTTCATGTTTTCACCTCCCTTCTAAATAGAATCAACCGCAGTTCCCTTGAACCACACTTATTATACCAAAGAATGGCCTATATTGCAATAGGATTGCCCGTTAACAATTTGTAAAGTTTTTTGCTGGCGATTTTTTTGCTTGAATGTTAATTTTTGTTATGATACTATATAGGTGTTTCAAGCGATTGCCTAAACAAGTAAAAATGTGAGAAGGTGAAACATGATGGAGTATAACAAATATGGTGCATACCATTGCAATAATCATAATTATATGGCCATAACTACCCACCAGCCGCACTTTATCATGGTAAAGTGGTACAGTGGTAACGTGGTAACACTTTACCGTGCTAAAGCGCCGCGGTTGGACAAGGGCCAGCACCGCGCCAGCGCCACCAGTCAGCACACCACACCGGGCCCTAATATGGACGTGGGAGCTGGAGCTGGAGCTGGAGCTGGGAGCTGTTTAACAAACTTTTAACTTGACTTGGGAGCTGGAAGCTGGTATAATAAAGACAGAAATTGAAGGAAGGAAGTGCTTATCATGAAGTTCTATCTGGTATCTTGCGTGCGGGGTCATTGCGGGCGCGGCAACAGTTCCATTATCTCCTTTGCGTTTATGGCCGAAAATTGCGTGGACGCTATGGACATGGCGAAATCCATGCCAAGTGTGAAGCATTCGCGCATGTGCTTGAATGCCCGAGAAATCACAGAAGAAGATTATTGGGAATACAGAAGTGTGAGCGCATACGAGAGAACAAACCAGTGGGCGGCAAGTACCTATCGAGGAAAGAACTGGCATGGTGCCCACAAGAAAGGAAAAAGATAAGATGAAGCGTTTTTCATGGTGGGGTTTAATAGGGTTGTGGCTATGCGGCGTAGCGCTTGGCTTGAATGTAGGAAAAATCTTGTATACCTCATACATTCAACGTCATACCTACGTGCAAACAACTAAAGTTGTCGAAATCGACGCACGGCACGATGAAGTTGTATGTGTTGATGAACAAGGTAATGAGTGGATATTCACAGGAATAGAGGAATGGCAGGTTGATGATATTGCCATCATGGTTATGGATGACCATAAGACAGAGAAGGTTGAAGATGATACCATCATAACTATTACGCACAGAAGTCGCGCCGACCAATAAAGGCGCGACTTCTTGCTTTGTTAATTGAATGTAAAATAAATAGGCCGGGCATTTTTCTTTACGCCAGCTTAACATTGGACTTAACAAACGTTTAACTTGACTTCTGACCGCGCATGGTGTATAATACTATCAGAACGAAGGGAAAAAACACAGGAGGATAAAACAATGTTGGATTGGAAAAGCGCTTGGATTCTTGAGATTCTTCAGAAGGCCGACCACGCCATGACTGCGAATGAATTATATGAAGAAGTTGGGGAAACCTTCGGTATTTGCGCAATCATCAGCGCGTTGTATGACTTGGAAGCGTTGAATATGGTTGTTCCTGAAACTGATAGAGCTTGGAAGTTTTGGAGGGTAAAGTAATGACTACGAAATGTTATATTATCATGGAAGAATACACGGCCTTGGCTTCTACTCTGATTATGGACTTCTTCCGTAAGTATCGGCAATCTTGCATTTATCACATTAACGAATACGACGATTATGCGGAAATAACCATTACGTGTCCTGACCAGTATGTACGCGACGTTGAAAACCTCTTGCAGTGGTTCGTGTAAACGAACCACTGTTTTTTTGTTAAATGCGTGTAAAATAAATGGCCCGGAGTTTTTGTTTTACGTGCAATTTACACAGAGACGAAAAGAAAACGAGCATCACACTTTACTTACTCTTAACTTGACAAAACGACTCAAATACGGTATAATAAATCCAGAAACAAGGAAAAACAAAATTGGAGGGTTTGAAGATGTTCGCAACTAAAAAAAGCAACACGATTATGGATACTGGTAATTCCTATGATAAAGAATTGTGCAAACTTCAGCAAGAAGTATTCACAGCTTTCACACGGTTAGAGAATGCCGTGAAACGTGTACAAGACTATCAGCAAATGCGCGATTTATTCACGGCTACGTCTACGGACTATCAGAATCTTACAGCCGAACTTGAATCCGCGCAGGCCGAAATGTCGCAAGCCACTGAGACATATACTCTTACTAATGTCTGTTATCATCGTTACGCACTTGTCCACCGTGCAGATTTCGATGCGTGTAAAAATTGGGGCGTAGTAAAAGAAACCACTTTCCTTTCTCTTACAATTTGCCGTAAAGAAACTTATCAGGTAATTATGCGAATACTACAAAACCAAAAGAAATTGCGCTAAGTGCGCAATTTCATTTTGTACACATAATTTCAATTTGATATTCTTATATAATAATACTGCCCTAAAAATAACCCCAATTTCATTTTTATATCCCCTTTTTATTTTACACAATTTTAATTTGAAGTTTCATCCCGAAACTACCGTTAATTTTATTGTCCGGCCATTTTATTTTACAATGATTTAACTTGCATTTCGGCCGCAACTATGGTATAATGTAATCAATGAAAGGGAGGTAATCAAAATGAAGTTTGCAGTTAGTTACTATGTCGCCGCCACCGATACTTGGGTATTGGACGCTCCCCGTTTTGACACCCGCACCGAAGCCGAAGGATATGCCGCGAATATTGAAATCGGCGGCTATGGCGAGCAGGTCGAAGTAGTGGAAGCGTGGTAACACGCTTCTACTTTTTGTAAATGGTATGTTAATTAAATCGTCCGGGCCCATTACTTTACTTATGTTTAACAGTTTGCCCTATTGACAAACTGCCCTCTATGCGTTATAATAAGTACATCAAAAGCAAGGAGGTCATTACAATGACGGTCAAGGAAATGCAGGACAAGGTTATCCGCACTTGGGGCTTCGAGCATCCCGCAACCCTTTACTTCTTCGAGGTTTGCGAAATCAACAACGGCGACCAACTTTTGAATGAAATTGCGTTTGACTTCGCAATGGGGTGGGTTGAATCCGATAAGGACGCCAAATAGGCGTCCTTTTGATTGTGCGGCCCATCGTCTGGGCCGCAGGATGCTTCCTACTAATTTTATGTAAAAGAAAAGGCCCGGGCAAAATAATTTACATAAAGTCAACTTGACATTGGAACGAAAGTAGTATATAATATAACTAAGAAAGAGAAAGGAGTAAATAAAATGAAAAACACAATCTGGTTCGATCTTGACGGCACTTTGGCAAATCTTTACACCGTACCCGATTGGCTGCCCATGCTCCGCGCCGAAGACCCTACGCCGTATAAGGTCGCCGTGCCCATGCACAACATGAACCAGTTGGCGCGAACTTTGAACCGCTTACAGAAAATGGGGTTTCAAATTGGTATTATTTCGTGGCTGTCGAAGTGCCCTTCACCCACCTATGACGCGAAAGTAACCGCCGCAAAACTTTTCTGGCTGAATAAGCATCTTCACAGTGTGAAATGGGATGCAATTCACATTGTGCCCTATGGCCGCAATAAGTGGGAAGTATGCGGCGCGGGAATCCTCTTCGATGATGAGGAACAGAACCGCAACGCATGGCAGGGAGAAAGTTATACACCCGAAAACATTATGAAGGTTCTCCGCGAATTGTTAATTCGCGGTTAATCTTTTGGCCCGGGCGCAATACTTTACAATTATTTAACTTGACTCTCCTGCCAACATGTGTTATAATAAAACCATCAAAGGGAAACAAAAGGAGCGCAAAAACATGATTAGTATTTCTACTCTCTACCACAAACCCAATTCTTCCGAATGGTATGACTTCCCGAAAGAAGGCACAAAGCGCCACTCTTATTATGTGTTCGGTTCTCCCCGTGAATTTCATGTAATTCATGAAGACGGTTCCATCTCTTCAGCGTGGTCATATGGTGAAAAACATTTTACCTATTCCTATGACGAATTAGTCGCCCAGCAAGAAGTAGACAGGCAGCAAAAAATTATCAACAAAGAGCGCAATGAACTTTTGCGAATCTTTCAAGACATGAGCATTGAAGAATTGCGCGAAGCCGTTAGGAAAATCAATTCCTAACGGCCCTTTTGTTACGTAATTGTAAATTAAAAGACCCGGCATATTTAATTTACAACTATTTAACTTGACTTTCCCGCAACTATATGATATAATGTATACATCAAAACAAGGAAGGACAGAATCATGAAACAGATTGATAAGCGCATGGCACGGAAACTGTACGGGCAGGGCAAAGAGTTTTGGATGACCGCGTGTAACATGCGGCCCGAATGCGGCCTGTTGGTGAATGCAAAGGTGTATGACCCCAATCATTATCTGTCTATAAAGTTCGACGACCTCTATAACAACTTCTGTTACTATAATTGTGATAATGAACGTGGACGGTATCCGCGCTTCTATATGGAAGAGGACTAATAGTCCTCTTTTTTTTATGAAATTGTAAAATAAATTGCCCGGGCGCTTTTATTTACAAACACTTAACTTGACTTTCCAGCACTATCGTGCTATAATTAAATCATCAAATGAAGGGACGGTGCTCACATGATTAACATTCGCACGCTTCGTAAACTCTCCAACAATGACGGCTTGACTCTCAAACATGGTAAGCGCATTGCCTATAAAAGCGGTTGGCAGGTTGCTACTGAGGGTGTAGAAACATGTGACATTTCCGTTGCTATGAAAGCAATTCGCGCCTATAATGGCGATTGCGGCGTATGGTATAGTGAAGGCATTTATTACATTGATAAAAGCAAGCGCGTAAATACTAAGCGGGAAGCGTTAGAAATTGGACGGGCTTGCAATCAGATTTCTATTCTGAATTGGAAAACGATGGGCTTAGCGTATTGCTAAGCCCTTGTTAATTATTTTGCCCGGGCGTTTTTATTAACGCAGATTTAACTTGACAAGTGGCGCGGTGCGTGGTATAATGAGAGAGTAGGGCGGAAGGGCCTTGATGGCCTTCGCTTGGCCATGTGCGCCGCTATGTCTATATCCATGCGCTTGCACCACTATGCGCCCGTTATAGAATAATAACTATGGCAGGGAGCTGAGAGCTGGGAGCTACAAAAAGAAGCTGCTACCCCAAAAGGGGCAGCAGCCACAGCATCACCGCCATCCACAACAATCCTACCGCAACTTCAACAACCCACCACCAAACTTTTTTCACATCTTGCCATGTCAGTTGACGGAACCACTTCTTTATACGATAAGAAAGTTGCTTGCGGCGATTCATAGTTGTTAATCCTCCATTTCATTGAACGGCACGTTCAACCAAACGAATGGCTTCACGCGTTCATTATGTTCATACCATCCTCCAACTTCAATCTCATCACCCGCCACTTCCATGCACGATTCAATATCAGCATCTTCGCAAAGTTCTTCCGCGTCTCCCGCAATAGACACGCCAAACTCCATGTCCTCACAGCCATGCTCACACGCCCACTCATAAAACTCTCGAATCGTCATTCTCTTTTCTCTCCTTTCATTTTGTACTTACATTATAGCACATCTTCTCCCAAAAGTCAAGTTAATTCTATGTAAAGTAAATGACCCGAGCCCAAAACTTAACTTTCTCTTAACTTGACTTTTGGCCCAAGTTGTGGTATAATGTATACATAAGATGAAGGGAGGAAAGACCGTGGAAGTTGTACATTATGAAGTATCCTATTGCGAACCCGCCAATGACTATAAGGAAGAAACCGATAGTGGTTGGGCCTTTGGTAAGGACCTGGGCGACATCACTAACCAGATTGTGGGATACTACGGAACCGATAATATTAACACGATTAAGTTGGTTCGTATTGCGGAAGGAGAACGTGACCATCTGGTGCTCAGTGATTGGGAAGTTGAGGATTTCCTGAACAGCAACAACGTAACAAACTCTTAACTTGACTTTTGACCCCATCTGTGATATAATAAGGACATCAAAGGGAAGGAAAACCCACCAAACCAGAAAGGAAACACATTATGTCTGCTACTTCTATCGCCACCATTCGCACCACCGTTAAGGAGCACTTCGCCACCCGTTTCGTTGAGGCTTTCCCTGATGCCATTGATTGCGGCGGCTATGTCTACGCCATTCCCTATGGCGAGACTGAGGACGGCAAGACCCTTTACGGCAAGTTCGAGCTTGCTTGTCCGAATTGGTACGCCACGAAGACCGCGGACGCCTTCGACCCGCAGGCAGTCCGCGAGAAGTGGGAAGCCAAGGAAGCGGAACGTGCCGAAAAGGCCGCCGAAAAGGAAGCGAAGAAGAGAGCGTAAGCTCTCTTCTTTTTTGAAGTTTATGTTAAGTTTTTGGGCCGGGCCAAGAACTTAACCTTGTTTTAACTTGACTTCTCGCACCATGTATGGTATAATGTATTTACAAAAGAGAGGGAAACTCTTCAAACCAGAAAGGCCAATGTCATGAATAAGCCCAATATCTCCTCTATACAGTTTACTGTTCAAGTCCCGCTGACAGTCACTACCGACAACCTCCATGAGTTGGCGCGAAGTGTGCTATCTAATTTTGATGACGTACTTGATAAGCAAATGCCTCCCTTCGGTTGTTTTATTCCGCTCACTACGCGCCACGAAATCTTTAAGACTGTCTGTGATTATATAATGAATGAGTATTATCTTTAATCTGAGTACAGAAAGGAGAAAACACTATTATGTTCAATAAAGATGTTATCGCGCAGGAGTTTGAGAATTATCTGACCGAATATGGTGTTGAGAACTACATCCGCCGCGATTGGCAGGACGGTTATCAGTGGATTTTCCCGCGTGATGATGATTATGGTGACGTAATTTATACGCCCTATAGTTATAACAATGAAGGCGGTTACGTGGAATCCATGGGCTTTTATTGGGACGAAGACGATGTGTCTGTCCTGCCGCCTAAAGAAATGGCTCGCCGCATTGCTGGACGTGAGCCACAGTCTGAACTGGAATATCATTATGGTTTGGCCGAATGTATTGCCTCTCTGATTGGCGCGATAAAAGACGGGAACTAACCCGTCTTTCTTTTTTTAATTTCAAGTTAAGTTTCGCGGCCGGGCAGCAAACTTTACACCGTTTTAACTTGACATATGGGTGTAGTTGGTGTATAATTTAAGTATCAAATGAAGGGAGAACAAAGGTATGATTAAAAATGGTGTTGTGTACTGTCCGCATTGCAAAGAGGTCTTGCTTACTGAAATCACTAATAATGAATGGTATGATGAATGTTACATTGATAGCGTCAAGGGCGAATGTCCACAATGCGGGAGAGTTTATAATTGGGAAGAAGTTTATCGGTTTGCCGATATTACAGATTTTCACGAAGAAGCAACCGAATCTTAACAGTTAAAGCGAAGTGTAAACTTCGCTTTAATTTTTTAGGCCGGGCCGCTTACATTACAAAAACTTAACTTGACATATAACCCACCCCATGATATAATGTATACATCAAATGAAAGAGAGGTATTCATTATGAATATGACCTTCCTTCTTCTCTATTGCACTCTGTGCTTTGTCAACGTAGTTGTTCAGACCATCAAGTCCCTTTGCACTATCAAGTGTAAGACGTTTGTATCGGCTTGTGTCAATGCGCTTGCCTACGGCATTTATACTTATGTCATCGTATTCACGAACGCCGATGGACTTTCCTTGTTCGCGAAGGCTTGCATTACCGCGGCGGCCAACTTCACGGGCGTTTATCTTGCGAATGTTCTGTTTAACAAGTTCTTTACCAAGGACACAGAATGGAAAGTTGATGTATCAGTGCCACGTGGTGAATGTCGTACCTTCATGGACGCACTAAAAGAAAAGGGATTGATTTATCACTTCTATGGGTTGAATAGTGATATGGTATATAATCTCTTTACTGTGTATTGCCCTACTCGCAAGGAAAGCGAAGCCCTTGCGGCGGTTCTGCCGCAAAATGCCAAATACAACATCAGCGAAAATATTAAGAGACTGTAATTGGGCTTTGTTAAGCCCAATTTAATTTTCGCGCCCGAGCCTTTTGCCTAACATTTTTTTAACTTGACAAATCCCGAAACCTATGGTATAATTTAAGCATCAAATGAAGGGAGAAAACCAATATGAAGACGATTTGGGAAAGCGATTTTGGTGAGCAGTTCGACACGATAGAAGAAGCGCATGACGCCATGTACGAGAATATGGAATTGGCCGATTATATTGAAGGTCTTGCAGATAAAATTGATATTCGTTCATTGCTTGAATGGTGCTGGTTTCATACCAATAATAAGTTTATTGAAGATTTTGAAGATAAGATTTCTGAAGTAGAAGATGATTTCTTTAACGAGAACTATCATGAAGTAGAAGTTGAGGATGAGGAGGACTAAAATTTATGGAATACCAAGTTCTTTGTCCTCATTGCGGCTGTCCGCTACGTTTTATAAGTGTTATAAACATTGATGATATCGAAGATTCCGAAACTCTTTATGAAACTTATTGCGGAAAATGTTCTACATGCAATAAAAAATATACATGGACAAAATACTACACAGTTTCCTCTATTTCACCTTTGGAAGAAACAGGCGACGAGGACGATTAAGTCCTCGTTAATTTTATGGCCCGGCCCGATTACTTTACCCAAACTTTACTTGACTTCTCTCCCTACCTATGCTATAATATCATTGTTGAAAGGAGAGATACCATATGTATTATACTATCTGGTTCATCCGCAATAACATCATGGACATTATGCGATGCGATGACGCACATTTGCAAGAAACAATTTCTTACATTCGCGCCAATGGCGGCAAAATTACTCGTATTCGCGACATTCGTGGTGAGGACTTCATAAAGTTTTAACTTGACTTTCTTCCTCAACTGTGTTATAATAAAACCATCAAAAGAAGGAAAACTTTCAAAAACCAGAAAGGACTCTAATATGAATCGCATTCTTTGGTATTGCACGGAAGACGGCACCATTTATCCCGACAAAGTAACGGCACGCGAAGGCTATAAGAAGTGGCTTGTTGAAAATATGTCTGAAGATGATTATGATGAGGACATCTTTAAAAATTGTTATCAGCCCATTACATTTGAAGAATATAATGAGCTTTTTGGAGATAACGAGGATTAAATCCTCGTTATTTTTCGCGCCCGGCCCCAAAACTTTACCAACACTTAACATTCAAACCTATTGACTTTTCCCGCCGCCTATGATATAATACAATTGTTCCAAGGGGAGAGCGAAATGCGGGTCGGAGGGCATGCTACGAGTGTGTCACCTTGTTTCGGAAAGTAATCAGCCTTTCCCTTCCCGCCCCTTGTAACAAACTCTTAACTTGACATTATAAGCCGAATGTGCTATAATGAATACACAAAGAGGAAGGAAAACCTCCCAAAACCAGAAAGGAACACACTATGAAGAAGTCCACCCTTGCTAACATGATTGCTTATCTGAATGGTGACGATTCCGTGGATTTGACTATCCTCAAGGAAGAACTGACCGAGGAATGGAACCGCACCGCCGCCAAGGCCGAAGAGAAGAAGGCCGCCCGCGACAAGGTCGCCGCCGAAGTTATGCGCGTGCTGACGAACTCTGACCCCCTGACGGTGAAGGAACTGTACGCGCGGCTTGTGACGGATGATGTTCTGCCCGATGACTACTCCGAACGTTCCCTCATGTGGCTTGTGTCCCATGACCTTGCCGCGAAGCTCACGCGACATGAAGATGGCCGCAACCCCTACAAGTACAGCGTGAAGTAACCAGAAGGGCCGCAAGGCCCTTCTTCTTTTTTTAATTCCGCGTAAACAAAATCACCCGGGCCTTTTAGTTAACGCGGCCTTAACAAACTTCGCGCAAACTTAACTTGCAATTTTGGCGCAAATATGGTATAATACTTGCAGTCGGTGAGGGAAAACACCTTAAGAAAAAACCAGAAAGGAACCTTATTTATGGGCAAGAAAAAGTTCTACATGGTGCTGGATTCTGAGACTGCGACTCTGCCGCTTGTGTCTGAGATTGCAAAAACTGCGGATGAGAAGAAGAAACTTGCCATTGCCAAACCTTTGGTCTATGATTTGGGATGGACTATCACTGACCGGGAAGGCAATGTCGTTAAGACTGCGCAGTTTCTGATTGCCGAAACTTTCTCTGTTCCTTCCATTTTCAATACTGCCTATTATGCGGGAAAGCGCCCCATTTATATTGAGATGTTGAACCGCGGCGAAACCACTATTAAACCTTGGCATGAAGTCATGAAGATTTTTATGGAAGATGCTATTTCCGTTGATGCTGTTGGCGCTTTTAATGCTATGTTCGACTTCAAGAAGGCAATTCCCTTTACCGAACTGTACATTAACAAGTTGTACAGCGCGAACTATTATGAATGGGAAAGTATTCAGCGCAAGTCGTGCGAAAATATTCTGAAGAATCCCCCGCGCAAAGAAAGCGAAGATTTTGAACCTGATGTTTTCCGTTTTCGCGGGAATGTTTATCCGTTGTTTGATTTGTGGGGACTTGCCACCACTTACCTTCTGAATAATGTTTCCTACAAAAGCGAATGTTTGAAACATAATCTTTTGACCAATTCGGGAACGTTCTTCAAAACAAGCGCGGAATCTTCCTATCAGTATCTTTGTAATAAATATGATTTTATTGAAAGTCATACCGCCCTTGACGATGCGTTGATTGAAACCTTTATCCTGTCCAAAATTGCGCAAAAACATTCCATTGAACCGGGTATTAAGTTTTTCCCCTTCCGTGATTTAGGTGCTACGGATGATTTTGTTACCCGTACCCGCAAGCCGAAAATGAACGATTGCGAAACTGTTTATAACGCCATTTATAATTATGTTGCGGGCAAAGTGGACGATGCAAACATTTCTAATTATACGCGCGGTTTGATTTATCGGTTGCAAGATTTGGCGCGGTATATGGGATATGAGCCGCCGTTTATGGAATATCAGAGGGGAGGTGAAAAGTTTTGATTATCATAAACATTATCATTGTTTTGTATCTGGCCGCCGTGCTGTTTAGTTATACTTTCATCTACATTACCATTTGTCGCGTTAATCGCGCTTTGACCATCGTCAACCCCCTATCTTTTATTCTCTTGCATAGCCAATACTTTTTACCGCATGTAGCTTTTCTCACTGTATATCTTGCTTGTCAGGACTGGAACTGGCTTTACAACAAGTTAACCGAGGCAAGTTAAGCCTCGGTTAACTTTAAGGCCCGGGCATTTTTCTTCACCAACACTTAACAAGCAAAATGCTTGACTTTTGCCGCATTCTATGGTATACTTATATTGTTCTTGAGGGACGCATAGTAGAAGGAAAACTACTACAAACCAGAAAGAGGTTTTTATATGACTATTACCAAAGATTTGAGCATTACCCGCAAGTCTGCGACTGGCGTTTATGTAGTTACCGTGGGTTCAACGGAATCCATGATTACCCCCGCTATGGCCGAATATTCCGAAGTTGATAATTTTTATCGCGCTCTGTCTTTCCGCAAGCCCTCTGACCGTGAAGCTATGGTTAATAGCGGCGAAGTCGTTATTCCGTCTTTCCTGTCCGTTGCACATGACGTAAAGCCTGTTGCGGAAAACACCAATAAGGCGGAAGTTCCCGTAGAATCTACTTTGACTTCCAAAGAGATTCTCCTGCGCGGGCTTACCAATATGATTAACTTCTTCTCTGAATTTGCTTTCACTCCCTCTTTCCGTTTCGTGAACACGCTTGCCCGCCAGTATCGTACACCCTCTACCGCCGCGGATTTTATCACGCATTATTTTGAACTGATGGATTCTGCTTACACGCATGATGTAGCAGAGAAGATGAAAAGCAAAGAGTTCAAAGACATTATTAAAGATATTGCGCAGTATGACGCGCCCGCTAATATCGTAAATTCACGCCTTAAAGTTTATTATGGGCCTGCAGGTACAGGCAAAACCACGATTGCCCAGCAGGAAACCAATAACCGTTGTATCGTGTGCAATGCGTCTATGCTTCCTTCTGACCTTATGGAAGATTTCACTTTTGATAGTGGCAGTCCTACTTTCAATCCTTCTGTTTTGTGTGACTGCATGGAAAAGGGCCTTCCGATTGTCCTTGACGAGATTAATCTTCTGCCCTTTGATTCTTTGCGGTTCTTGCAGGGTGTGACTGACGGAAAAACTTCCATTATTTATAAGAATCGTACCATTAACATTCATGATGGTTTCCAGATTATCGGCACTATGAACCTTTCCCTTGGCGGCGCAACTTATGGTTTGCCTGAACCGCTTGTCGATAGGTGTTCCGAAATCAAGTCTTTCACTTTGACCGCCGAACAACTTGCCGCCGCAATTATGTAAAGGAGGGAATAATAGTTATGAAGTTTAGTATTAGCGGATGCCGTACCATTCTGGATACTTTGCCGATTGGTTACTACTGCAAGCGCAGAGTAGCAGTAGAACTGTCCGAAACTGCCGCTACTTCTTATTATTCTCCTATGGAGGATAAGATTGTAATTTCCTATCCCATTATTGCGCGGGGCCTTGAACCCCTTCCTGATACTGCAAATGTAGAAACTGCCGTGCGCAGTATGCTGTATCATGAAACCAGTCACGCGATTCTCACCCCTTCTAAATTGATGGAAATGACTTATAACGAAGAATATCGGGCCGCTATCAATATTTTTGAGGATGAACGTATTGAAACTCTTCTGGCTAATTTCTATCAGCAGGTAGATTTCAAAGCGCAGTTGTATGCCATTAATGGCGAACCGACTAAACCCTCTAATAGTCTCCAGAAATTCTTTAATATTGTGCGGTATCGTTCTGGTGATGCGCGACATATAGCCAAAGTTTCCAATCTTATTAACAAATATAAAAATATAAACTGCGCTTCCGACTATTACAAAACTGGTTCATATTTTAATGATGTTTTCGATTTTTATCGAAAAATAAGGGACGAAGAAGAAGATAAGACAGCCGATACCAAAAATACCCCCGAATCTTCCATACAGTCTGATGAAGAAATTAATGGGCCGCTTTCACTTGAAGAAATTACCGAACTGATGGAAGATGCTACGAAAAATCCCTTTGGACTGACGGGTAATAAAGCCAAAGAAGCAGAAAATTTTGCGAAGTCGCTTAACCTTCTGTTTGCAAACTTTAATAAGAAGAACAGCGGCGGCAATGGCTTCAATACTTATAGTGGCATATTCAATCCCCGCGCAGTTACCCGCAAAGATTATAAGTATTTTGAACGTGCTACCCCCGTTAATGGCAATAATAAATTTGGTACATTACATTTGAATCTGTTCCTTGATAAGTCGGGTAGTTTTAGTAATAATGAAAACTTGACCAACTCCATTATTAAAACCCTTACAGACTTGGAAAAGAAGAACCATAACTTCACGATGGACATTTACTTTATCAATGATGAATTTGTCCATGCTAACACGATGCAGGAACGCGTGATGCGGTGCTGCGGCGGCAATAATCTTCCCAATGATATAGAACAAATTATCACCAAAGCACAGAAACCGAATACTTTCAATTACAATATCTTCCTATTTGATGGTGATGCCTTTACCGATTCGCCTGATTCCATGAGCAAACGGCGCAAGTTATTCAAGGCCATTGATAAGAAGCAAACCTTCCTTATTTCTGACTGCGAGAACAAACCTTATATTGATAATTTCACTTCCGCGAAAGTTATCATCACCAATCGTTATACTAATGAACTAATCACCAATATCAGCCGCGCCTTTCAGATTATGTTGGGATAAAGAAGGGCGCGGCCCTTCTTTTATAAAGGGAAAGTAAAGAAAATGGCCCGGGCCCGATACTTTACAGGCATTTAACAAATAAAAGGGTTGACATTTGTGGAGAAGTATGGTATACTTATATCGTTCCGAGGGGCGGACGAGAGGACGCAGAGTTGGCTTGTTCCATTTGTGTAGGTTCGATACCTACCCTCCCCACCATTTACAAACTCTTAACTTGACATTCTACCATGAAAGTGGTATAATGAATACATCAAAGGGAAAGGAAAATCCCCAACACCAGAAAGGCAAACATCATGACTAAGAAAGACGCTCTGACCGTCGCTATCGCTTCCCTGCCCTCCGATGAAGAATACACCGAAGTTGCTGTTACTCTCCAGCACATGCTTGACCAGCTTTCCATTGTGCGTCAGCCCTCCGAAGCCGCTAAGCAGGCGGCGAAGGACAAGCGCAAGGAAGAACGCGCCGAACTGATGGCGGCGATTCTCCCCGTGATTCGGGTTGCCATTTCAGACGAACCCAAGACCGCGAAGGAAATCTTTGACGCTTGCGCGGATGCCCTTCCCACTGACTACAATGAACGCAAGGTGCAGTACATCCTTGGTCATGAACTCGCCGCGGAAGTTGACAAGGTGGAAGATGGTCGGAACCCCTTCAAGTATCGGTGGAAGAAGGCGTAAGCCTTCTTCTTTTTTTTATTGCAGTTGTGTTAATTTTATTGCCCGGGTCCTAAACTTTACGCGCCCTTAACTTGACATTTCGCGGCCATTCTGCTATAATAGTATCCGTCAGGAGGCGAGAGACATGAAAGAAGAAAAGAACCCCTACCGTAAAATCCGCAATGACTGGGGCACAGTCAAGCCCTACACGCGAGTATTTGCGGACAAACGCAAGAAGAAGGACAAGCACAAGAAAGACTATAAAAATTATGAAGAATAATTTTTATGGTAGAAGCACAGTTAACCAAAAATTAACTTGACAAATTCTTCGGACTATGGTATAATAATAGTAGAAAAAGGAAAGGAAAGAAAAGCAATGCGTGAAGAATATCCGATTTGTGACATCTGCGGTGGCGACCTTGAAGTTTATGACACTGAAAACTTTCCGACTGATGAAGGACTGGAAGTAGCGTGCCATGGTTGGTGCCCCTTCTGTCGCGTTAATTATGATTGGGTTGAAAGTTATCTTTTCAAAGCCATCACTGACAAGACGCGTCGTAACTAAAACTTAACTTGACTTTTCCCGCATCCTATGTTATAATCACTACTGTAAGAGGTCAAGGAAAAGACCAAAACACCAGAAAGGATACACCATGAGCGTTTCTACTACTGTCGCTAACAACAATCTCCGCGCCACTATCTTCGCCGCCATCAAGGACTTCGCCGCTGACCATTTCGCGGCCGATTGCCGAAACGTTGCCGCCAACATCTTCATGATGCCCGTGGTCAACGAAAACGGTGACGAACTTTTCGCCACTGTGACTGTGAGTATTCCCCGTGGTACGCGCAATGACCACAAGTCGTATGACCCCTATGACGGTTATGCGGAATCGGACGCCTACGCCGCCGAAGTTGCCAAGAAGGCCGATGCCGCTAAGGCCAAGAAGGAAGAAGAAGAACGCAAGGCCCGCGCCAAGAAGGTGCGGGTGAAGAAGGCCGATTAACGGCCTTCTTTTTTGTAAAGGTTGTGTTAACTTTGCGGCCCGGCCAATTTCTTTAACTTGTATTTAACTTGACTTTTGTAGCCCTTTGAGATATAATATATTTACAAGAAAGATGAAGAAAGAAGGAATCCAACTTATGCATCCTACTCCTCAATGTCCGTATTGCAAAGTAGAATTGGAAAATGTAGACCGCATCGACCATAATGATTATAATGTTACTGCTTATATGGATAGAATGTTTGGTTCATGTCCCAACTGCAAGCGCAATTATTATTGGAATGATGTATATACATATCATCATTCTTGGGGTTTTGAAGAAGAAACGTCTACGGGAAGCTCCTTTGAAATATCCGCGCCTTCTTTAACTTAATTTTTTCTTACCATCAGAAAGTGAGGGAACAATAATATGAAGTACATGGCAGAAGATGGAACCGTTTTTAAGACAGAACAGGAATGCCATGATTATGAAACTGCGCGTAACTTAAACGAAGAGGGTAAGACTCTTGAACAGGTACGCAGGATTTGGAACAAGAAAATTACTCTTTATAATAAACAAGGCAAAGCCGAAGAAATCTATGACTATGTTTATTCTGTAATCAATAATCAAGAATGGCTTGCAGGTTTGGAGGCCGTGCTTGGTAGTTGCGGCTTAATGGGTGTATTTTATCTTGATATTAACGTTGAGCCTAACGAAAAATGGGCAATTCAATATGTAAATGATGAATGTGGTTTTGATATCCCACTGACCCCTGACTATTATCGTTATGATAGTGCAACGGAAAAGTGGGTAGGCTTTCAACAGGAAAGAGATATTCTCAATACCAATTGGGCACCTATCGGACTGGCATGTTAAATGCCAGTTATTTTTTTCGCCCGGACTCATTTATTTACTCACTCTTAACTTGACTTCTTGCCGCCGCTATGGTATACTATAACCGTTCCGAGGGGAACACAAGATAGAGGAAGGAAAACCTCAAACAAACCAGAAAGGCAATCCATTATGACTACTTTTGACGCTCTTCAGATTATCGCCGAGAACCTTCCCGTTGGTGACATGTATGACAAGCTTGGTGTGAACCTTCTGACTGATAAACAGCGCGAAGAAGTTGAGACCATTCTTGATAAACTGATTGCGCGAGAAGCCAAGGTCATCAATCGGCGAGAAGAAGATAAGCACTTCCGTCAGTCTGAGCGTGCGGACAAGGTACGTAGTTATGCTCCCCTGATTCGTGCGGAACTTGCCAAGGGGCCGAAAACCGCCAAACAGATTATTATCTTCCCGCCGCTCACAGCTAACCAGATTCAGTATATGCTGCTCCACGAAATGGCGGGTGAAGTAGAAGTCATAGACAATGGCCGCAATGCCAAGATTTACAAGTTGAAGGAAGGGGTTTAACCCCTTCTTTTTTTGTTACACGATTGTTAACTTTTGTGCTCGGGCCGCATTTTTAATAAAAAAATAACAGCCAATTACTCGCAGTAATTGGCCGCATAGTCAAAAATTACAGGCGTCTGACTATCTCCTATGAAACCATAATTATCACAATGGACATCAAACAAATTATCATTGATATAATCAACTACTTCTTCGCCCAGTTCATCATAAAAATCATCTTCAATATGATTTTCATACCCTTCATCACTTGCCACAGTATCCACCTTTTCCATCACATAATAAATATGATGCTCCACCTTCATGGCACGAATACGGCAGAACAGCCAATCATAACCATCCTGCACCGCTTTATTGTACATACGCACTTCATTACGGCAATTGCCAAACATATGCCAACGCGGCGACCACGGCTTGTTAATTTTTACTACCCAATCAGCGCCCACAATTACAATGCGTGTTTGGCCGCCCGTAACAAACACTTCCCCATCTTCCAACGCCTTCCAAGGCATAACAGAATTGCGGCAGTTCCACAAACTATTCAAAGTATCCGCGTGTTTGGTCAACCACGCTTTGGCATGAAGTTCATAATCGCGCATCATAATGTATCGCCCCTTTCATGCTTCTATTATAGCACAGTAGGCGCGAAAAAGCAAGTTAATTGTAGATTAACAAAATTGCCCGGGCGATTTCCTTTACACGCCCCTAACATTCACCGGCGAAGTTAGTTATTCTCCCATAATAACTATTAGACATCACTAACCGCAGCTTCTCCTCCAGTCTCCCCTACATTATACCACGTTTGTCAGCAATGTCAAGTTAAGTTTGCGGCGCGAGTTAGTTATGACTAACTAATAGTGATGAGAGGTAGTTAGTTGTCTCTAACTAAAGGTGATGGATAACTATTGGTTAGACAGCACTAACTGCACATCCCCATCCCGATTCCCGCGCAACCTATAGGAGCTGGAAAGCTGGAGCTGGAAAAAGTCAAGTGTTTGGCAGGAGCTGGATGGGAGCTGGATTCTAGAAGCTGGACAAAAGCTGGAAAAAGTGGTATAATAAGGTGGAAGGTGGAGAAGGGGCTGGAAACGTGTCTAGGCCAGCCGCAGCTTTCACGCAATTCTTCCTGACAAAAAATCCCCCCCACTCTCTGAAAAATTTTTTGTAAAGTAAAAGTGTAAAATGTAATAAAAAGCTGAACATAATTATACTAAAATAATAGGAGGTGCGTAAAAATGCCAGAAAATAATGAAATTTATTTAAGTGACGCACTAGTTTATAAAAGTTTTAAATTAGGAAAATTTAATTTTATTCAAGCAGATTGCGGCAGCGGCAAAACTACCGCCGCATTTACAACTATTCCGCAATATTTGCACGTAACTGGCGCCCGTAGTTTAATTTTAATTAACACAACTTCCGGCGCAGATTCATTTGTAAATGAAGGATTCGCGCAACATTACACACCATTAGCTGGAAAAGAATGGAGCGCTATTTTCAAACCTGAATTAGAAAAACCCATTGTGATGACTTACGCAATGTTCGGGGCCCAAATAAAAAAGGAAACGATTAAATTAGAAGACTATGACTACATCGTTTGTGATGAAATTCATACTCTAAACCAATATATTGGCATGGCGCGCGGCCAACTTCGTAAACAATATCCGCAAGCTGAAACCTGGGAAATTAACGATATGCTAGCGGTCACTTGCTTTACCTACATTGCACTCGAAGCCATAGAAGCTGCAATTAAAGGAAGCCAGATTTGGGTATTTGGTTTAACCGCCACGCCAGACCAAATTTATAAATATGATTTACAAAGATTGGGACAAATTATAAATGAGGTACAGTTAAGCCAAAAAGTTCATGCATACCAAACATTGAGTCGATTTGAGTATGCAGATATTGAACCTATTTTGCGGGCACATGTTGAAAATAATCGCAAGCGTTTATTCTTTTTCCATTCCATTAAAGAGCTGAATAAACATTTAGATACTTTGCGTTCTTATGGCCGCGCCGCAGAAGCTCTTTGGTCTACACATGATTTAAACCATCCTTTGACTCATCAACAGCTGACCACTCGTGACTTCATTCTCCAAGAACAAAAGTTCCCGCCCGAAATTCAAGATTTACTTATCAATGGGGCTTATGAAACAGCAATTAATATTCGTGACCCATTAGTTCAAGAGGTCTATGTACATAGCGGCAACAAAGATACACAAATACAAGCCCGCAATAGATTGCGGCAAAACATTGAAGTCCTAGGAGTATATAATCATGATACAAATAAAACAGAAATTGCGCAACAAAAACTCAACGATAAGGTTGACCGCTACATTGAAAATTTCCCGCCTAGTTATTTAAATGTAGAACTAACGGCGCAGGACAAAGAAAAACTAATCAAAGAGTTGAATTTTCCCAAGAAATGGACGAGTTTAAAAAAAGCCCTAATACGTCAAGGGTATGAAGTGGAAGATAAAAATAATGGTGCATATCGCTACAGCATAATACGAAAACCGATTTAACCGAAAATCAGAAGATGCATCTTTACGGATTTTCCCCCCCACTCTATATAGAGAGTGGGGGGGAAATTTTGTAAGTTGATTTTTTAACTATAATTAAAAATTATTCTACCAATATAATTTTTTCTTAGTTAAAGGTTTGGTAGAAGATTTTCCACGGTTGGGGGGACCCTATATAACAGTAGAAAATCTTCTACCAAAAATTTTACTATAGTTAAAAGTTTTTTCATTCTATAAATAGTTTTAAAATAATAAAAAAAGTAGAAGATTTTTACTAGACAATTTTCATCTGCATTCCCCATGGTTATTACAGTAGTCAAAATTGTCTACCTATTTTTTTAACTACAATTTCATTTCCATTTGCAACCGAAAAATCCCAATTTCAATTTCATTTCCTATTGCCCAAAAACAACCCTCGTTAGCATTTCATTTTAGGATGGGGTACCCCGTAGTAGATGGGAAAGAATAGGAAAATTTCCCGTAAGTGCAATGATTGACAATTTCGCGGAGATGTGCGCACACCACTCCATTTTCTCTCTCCTCCCAAGTCCCAACTTCTCAACCGCCCCTCATCCATCCAGTACCCCTCCCCAACCGCCCATTGACCGCAAACGCCTCCGCTCTTGTCTTTCAAAGTAACCACGATGTTCCTCCCGCACTCCCCTTCCATTGACTTTTTTCCCCACCCATGATATAATAGGTACATAGGAGAAAGGAGAGAACAAGTATGGAACTAGTTGATTTTATGAATCGGGAGAAGAATTGGAAAGAGGTACTTGCGGCGCCACCCTATTGTTTGACATTTCAATTTGATGGAGAGTATGTGCTGGCCAAGTATCAGTTGGGAGTATCGGATTTGCGGCTATCCCTCGTACAGGAAGCGAGAGGTTCCATATTTGTAAGGG
>Ga0247609_10001973_pt1 | contig 22774 bp, 26 predicted proteins | sample 172DNAGHGlowgp2_FD_193487 | JGI IMG/M metagenome (GOLD analysis project Ga0247609, IMG submission 193487) | Sheep rumen microbial communities from Palmerston North, Manawatu-Wanganui, New Zealand - 1728 DNA GHGlow gp2 | ecosystem: Host-associated > Mammals > Digestive system > Stomach > Rumen ...
TAGCAGATACTGTAGCAACAGGTGAGAAAGGACAACAAGGACCTAAAGGAGATACTGGAGATACAGGAGCTACTGGCGATACTGGACCGGCCGGGGCAAAGGGGGACACTGGAGCTACTGGCACTGGCATTACTATTAAAGGTTCATATGATACTTATGAAGAATTAATTCACGATCATCCGACCGGTAATGTGGGAGATAGCTATTTAGTAAACGGATCTCTTTATGTCTGGAATGGAAATGCTTGGGAAAACGTTGGAAGCATAAAAGGAGAAAAAGGAGACACTGGTTCACAAGGCGTTAAAGGCGACACTGGAGATACTGGACCTCAAGGAGTTAAAGGAGATACAGGAAATCCCGGAGTAAAAGGTGATACTGGAGACACAGGTGTTAAGGGAGATACAGGTGATACCGGTCCTAAAGGTGATACAGGAAATACAGGTGCAACCGGAGCAACTGGAGAAAAAGGAGATACAGGACAAAAAGGTGATACCGGAGCAAAAGGTGACACTGGCATAGGTAGTGATGAGGAAGCAGGATGGAAATTGCCAGTGGATGAAATAAGAACAACAAACACATTACCAACGGGTGTTAGTGCAGGTTATCGTGTAGCTATTGTCACAAGCTCTGTCATGGCCATAAAAGAATATAACGGAAGTTCCTGGGATACTGAATCTCTTGATCCATATTCAGTGATACCATTAAAACATTCAGGAAGTATTCAGATGTATTTGGCAAAATCAACAGGGCCAGTATATATGGGTGTTGAATATGGTGTCTTTGGAAAATTCCGCTTCATGACACAGGCAGCTTATGATGCGCTAAGTAGCTATGATAATGATACAATTTATTTTGTAAGAAGTTCATAAAGTAATATTAAGTGATTATAATGGAATTATCAGATGAGATGTTAACAGAGATCAGCTATGTACAAATCTCGAAATATAGAGAAAAAGTAATGAAGTCTTTAGAGGGAGAGGTAAAGATACCTTCTCAAATAGCTAAAGACTCAGACATTAGAGTAAATCATATTTCAAAAGTATTATCTGAATTAAAAGCACATGAACTTATTGAATGCATTAATCCTGAAGTTAGAAAAGGTAGATTGTACAGGCATACTGATAAAGGTGAGGAAGTAGTTAAAAATTTAGAATAAAGCTATATTAAAATAATATAGCTATTCAATTATCTTACAATTATTTTTTCAATAAAATCTTGCTCTTCAGGACTTAAATTATATTTTTCATATAACTGTTCACTCACTGAATTATTCCAATCAATATCTGAAGATTCAGTAAAATCTTGCATAGGAACAAAACTATACACTCTTTTAGGAGCATCTTGAGTTGTTTTATTAGTGCCGACTAATAATTTGAAGAATTTAGTTTCCATATATTTTAAAGCATTTTGAGCTTCTATTTCACTTTCAAAAGAACCTATTTGTAAAAAGGTTTCAGTACATAATTCACCAGGTTTTCCTATCACAGGAGTAGGCCTATTATCTTGTCCTAACTTTCCATTTCCATATGTACGATTAACGAACAATTTATATTTATATAATCCATCTTTTTTAGGAAGTGGATAATCTTGAGGAACATATTTAAAAACTCTTATCCTGTTTTCAAGACCAAATATAGATAAATCAGTTGAATTATTTTTATTATTAAAAATTTCGGGCAAATCGTATTTTTTAGGATTTTTAAAGAAATCTCCTGTAAGTCCATAAGGTTTACGGCTAGAGACAATAGAGTCAAAAGATTCAAAATCATTATCCATTATTTTATGAAGTATGGAAATAATTCTTTCATCCCTAATATAAATATCACCTAAGTCATGTAAATATCTAGTGGAATATTGTATTTCTCCATTATTATGGAATACAATTTCACAAGGCCTTTCTTCATTTTCACTTCTTAAGAAATAACATATTCCGCCTTTTATTTCAACAGTTGGGAAAATATCCTTAGAACTAACGTAATCAAATAATTTAATTATATGTTTATCTTTAAGCATATCTTCTCTAAAATCATCTAAGTTTTTACCACTAGTGTACCATCTAGCAGGTATAATTAATGATATGTAATTAGGTTGTAATTTTTTAGATACATCAACAAAATGCTGAAAAACATTTTTTGCACTAGCACTAGCGCCCCCATCCATCTCTTGATAAGGGGGATTTCCTACAATAGCATCAAATTTCATTTTACCATCACCTTTAATCTGCCAGAAATTTGGATCTGAAATATTAGTTATTAGTTCATCATCATTATTTTTAAATTGATTTAACATGTCATCAAAATAACAAGCATTAAATTTACCCTCTCTAAAACCTAATAAAGTTCTTCTTGCTATATCTTTAGCCATTGGAGTTTTACAAATAATAAAAATATTGTTTTCTATAATGTCAAACCAGATATCCCATTGGCTATCTATTGATAACACCATAGAATAAGAATCAACTTTATTTTTATAAATATTATATGACGTGTATAATTGATATAAACCTGTTTTAGAATTAATCTCTAAAATTTTACTGTTTTCATTAAATACATTAGATGTGAGAAATCCACGAGAAACAAAACGAGGTTCATCTAAAAGACCATCTACAAAATCAAATGAATCATCATAGAAACACCATCCACCAAAACAATCACTTAAATGCATATTTACTACTCGCCATGGTGTTAAAACTGTTTCTTTATCTGGATTTTTAAAATAAGAATGTATTTCTGTAATTCTTTGAATACGTTCCTCAATAGGCAAGTTATCAGCATCTTTTATCGTACGTCTGATTTTATTTCCTGCAGCTACAAATACTTCTTCATCATAATATTTGATAAATTTTTCAAATAGTTCTTTAGTCACACCAACAGGCATAAACTCTTCCCAAGATTCTTGATCAACAATATCATCATTTAAGAAGTCTCTAAGTTTAAAATCATAATCAATAGGAATATCTGCTCCAAATATTAAAAGAGGCATCCTAATAGATATTTCTTTCAAAATTAATATTGCATCTTTTTTTTGTTTTTCTAATTCATCTTCTTTATCTACTAATGCTTCTTCTTCAGGAGTTCTTTCATCTTCTGGTTTTGTTTTAATTTCCCCGACTTTTTCTATATCTTCCTCTGTTAATCCAGTTATATTAATATCAATATTTTTTATATCTGAATTGGTTTTAGAACTTACAATAGCTTTTTTAAGTTCATTAAAATCTAATAAATCAACATCTGTTAAAGTCAGAAGATTATTATTGTATAAATTACTATCATTAAAACCATTTATAACAGCTTTATCAGCATAAGCTCTTTTAAGTTGCTGAAGCATTTTAGGTACATTATATGGTTTCATTCCAGTATTGTCTATTGAAATTACAGGGCAAAAGTTTAAAAATTTCTTAAGAGCTTTCCTTTGACTATCAGTTGATTCTCCTGCTTTCGTAGAAAGATGAACCGCTTCAGCAACAACTTTTAAAGTTCTGTCTGGAGCAAAATCAAATACATAACAATCAGTTTTAATTTTTCCGAATTTATTGCAAGGGGATTGTGCTCTAAAAATAGTCTGAAGATAATTTGAAGCTGAAACTAAATTAGAACCTGATAAATACATAACTGATGTCCATTCTCTAACTGTGACTCCAGTAGTTAATTTTCCACATGATAATGTAATTGTGTATCCATCTTCTCCAGCATCATCAATAGCATCCATAACTAGTTTTAAAGCTTCATCATTAGGATCTTCATCATCACCATCACCGGCAACATTTACAATATCAAAACCACTAAAAACCGGATGCCCCCTTAATAATTTACTAAGTGCTTTAGCCTCGGCAACTCCAGGAAGTAACCAAAATGAGTGTTTAAATAAATCCCTATATTTCTTACTTGCAAAAGGATAATTATTATTTTCATCTTCCCGAGATATCAAATTTAAAAAACTGATTACATCATCTTCATAGACAAAATCACCAATTTGTTTATCAGGAGGTACCTCCATAGAATCCTTTTCAATATTTCCTGTCCATGTTCTAAAAAATTCTTTAAAATTAAATGCTTTGTCAATTATGTCATTATACTGGACAGTATTTAACAATTCGCCTAAATCATATGTGAAGATGTGCATTTTAGGTAATTCTGCATAAGGATTAGAATCCCCCCAATGTTCTATATCCCACTTTCTTTTAGCTTCTTGTTCCATCATATAATCCCAAGTATAAATTTCATCATCTTCATACTCGTCTTTAATATTAAATGGAGTCCCAGATAATTCCAAACGTTTTGTATTATCTTTAATTAAAGCTTCATAAACACTTTGACCTAATTCAGTTCTTGTTCCTTCATGTGCTTCATCAATAATTACTAAATCCCAATCCAAATCGAAAATTTCATCATTTTTATCAAAAGTTCCACCAACAGTCGTAGAACCTCTTAAATCTTGGATAGAAGCAAAATAAACAAAATTCCTTCCAGAATCTATTAAGTCTTTTAATGAATTATAACCTGTTCCTTTAGAACCATATTCATAACCATCCCCATCAAAAAATATTTTATTAAAATCATCATACCAACTTTTATCAACAACCGGGCGATGAGTTATAATAATACTTTTTTCAAATTTTTCACGTTTAATAACTTCTAAGGCAGCTAATGTTTTACCAAAACGCATTTTTGCATTCCATAACATGCGTGGATATTTCTCAAATCTTTTAACAGTTTTTTCAATAGCCTCTATTTGTTCTGGCCTAAATATAATTGGATTATAATCCTCTGAAGTAGTAGTGCCTGAAAGATTATGTTTTCCATCTTTTTTAGCTTTAATTGCTTCTATAGCTATATTAAGTCCCACTTCAAACCATTCTTTAGCATTACCTATTTCTTTTCTAGGATATCCTGAATTGATTAAAATGTTATGAACATCATGATCTCTAAAAGATTCTGATTTAGATTTATCATCAGATTCAGTAATAGCTAGTTCAGTATGTAAAAGAATATATTCAATACCTGCTGTTTGAGTATAATGATTTATTCTGTTTTTAGCTGAGGCATTCAAATCGTCACAGTTAGGGGGTAACTGATTAGGAGTTTTACTAGTATTAATAGTTGTGTCTCCTATTTTTAACAGATTTTTATGTGCTTCATCATTTATAGTAAAAATATAAATGAGTTTGTACTTAAAAGTTTTTTCAAATTCGATTGAACTAGGCATTATTTTTCCCTTCTTTGATTAAATCTATAAATTTAATTGTTTTTCCACTATCCCAATCTTTAATTTTACAATAAGTTCCATTATGTTTAGTTATTTGATTTTTCTTACATCCAATACATTCAATTTCTGTTTCTTCAGGACCCATTAATGTATTAATAATTTTTTTACCATTTTGACATGAAAATGGAACCACATATTTTAAAGCATCCATTTGAAAGATATTCCAAGAAATAATCTCCGCAATATCATATAAAAAATCATATTCTGGATTCTTATCAAATTTTTCAATGAAATAATCAACAAAAGTAAATAAAATATTTTCTCTTGCTAAAAGAAGACTGTCTCCTTGAAATTCAAAAGCATAAATATTTTCAAAAGATTTTTTAGCCCAATATAACCAATCATCTTGATTATTTGTATTTTCAGAAACAACTCTTAATTTTCTATCTAAAAGACCAATTCTGTTTTTTACTTTGATAAATTCTCCTGTGACCGCATCATACCTACTTACAAGATAAGGTGCTTCACCGCAAGTTATTTCTAATCTAGTGTCAAGTATATAATCTTGCCAGGTTTTTCCTTTAGGGAATTTTATTTTATTAATATTTGGTTCCCATGTCTCCCCATTCTCTTGATTGAAAACGTTTTTACAATTGAACCATTTTTCATCAATTAGATTATTCTGTTTATTACATATCCAAGAAGGAGTAAAAACTTCTCCACTATCTCGGCTTCTTGTTGTTTGTTGATCATCTGTTTTTTTAATTCTAGGTTTAATAACATCTCCATTGTCCCCAGTGATTAATTCAGGACATATTCTTGAAGTTATTTCATAACCTTCACCATAATCTTCATAATCACTTGTTGCCCAAATGATATTTTTATTGGAGGAACGGTCTTTTAAAAGAATTTGCAATAATTCTGGATTGGATTTTTTTATAAAATTTTCTTTAATATCAATTCCCTGTTGCATTATCCTATTCTCCATTAATTTATTAGGAAGTAAATAAGTATTTTAGATAGACATTACTAGGCTTTCACAGTCAATTTAATCATCTTAACAATAGTATAAACTTGTTACTATGTATATTATGAAAACAATATATATTTTTATATTACATACAACATTACATATCGTCATTTCTTTAAGCTAGTTAAATTGAAGAAAATATATAGTAGTGGTTATAAATAATATAATAATGAAAACAATACTTTCACTCCAATATTGTTTTCATGAGGGGAATAGGTCGCAAACACGTTACTAAAATAAATTTAAATTTAAGCTTAATTTAGTACAGATAACTTTATTACTATACTACGGACGGCTTATTTCCCTTCTATCCTTTAGTTCTATTTTTAAATAACAATTTAATTATTATATCCTCTTTTCAAAATTTTTTTAAAAGTAGCTATTATATAGAGATATTTATATAATATAAATAATAAATTAAGTAATAGTAAAATATTAGTGGAGGACATATATAATGGCAGATTCTATTATCTTATTAGAAGAGCGTAAAGAAGTCACAACTTTCTTATTAGATGAAGGTGCGATTACTGCAACTACTGTAACAACTCCTACTGGTGAAACTCCAGGATATGAGTATGCAGGCAATAAAATTAAAGTCGATGATGTCGTAACATTATCAGCTAACTCAGATATCGGAAAACCTACAGTTAAAAAATATACTGCAGCTGAAGGCGAAATCATTTTAGGTATTGCAGTTAACGATCCAGTTACCATGACCGGAGGCAGAAGAAAAACTTCCATCCTTGTATTAGGTCATTTATTCAGATTGAAATTAGCTAGCGGTTTATCCAACATTGCCGTTAATGATCATATTGCTTTAACATCCACTGGAGCTATTAAGTCTGATGACGGCGAATATATTGCAATGCACCCTGTAGCAAGTTCTGACGATTACAAATACATTGAAGTATTCAGACCATATGATATTGGCGCCACTGGCGAAAGTGGTCAAACATAAAGGTGATAATGAATGATTACAAAAGGAAATAATACTAAAGTTCAAAACGAGGTAATAGCTCAAACTATTACTGATGAAACTGCAAAAAGGTTAAAGTTGGCCAGATTGTTTCCTAAGCAAGAAATTAAAGAGAACTCAGATTATTATACTTACTTTAGACAAAACATTAATCTTGATGAAGCTATTAAAAAAGGATTGCTCGGTGAGGCCAAAGACATTGCCCCAGGTGCAAGCCTTCAAGAATTAAACATAAGAAAACCAGTAACAGACACTATCAGCATAGATACTGTTGGTGGAGTCTTGAATGTCAATAAAGATGTGTTTGATTCAGACATTGTTTCATTTGAGGATTTATTAGGTGATGTAGCTACCGTTATTGCAAATCGTATTGAATACAACATTTACGATACAATAATCAGCTCACCAAATGTTCCTGCATACAATACCACCCAAACGGATGACACTATGGATGCATTCGGTAAATTCGTTATCAGTGCACAGGAGGCATTCAAAGGTAACGCTGGAGCAGGTGCAGACTTAACAATAATGGCAGAGTCTTACAAAACATTATCATACGTTAAACAATTAGCGTACAGTTCTAACAAGTTAGTTCAACCGGTAGAAGCTATTAAAGAATACTACGGTATTGACAACATTGATCTTTTAGGAACAACCCAAGCTGACGGCGGATCATTAATAGGTGAAAAACAATATATCGGTTTTGATCTCCGTAATGCACCGTTAACAGTATTGTATTCTAAATCTTCAGGAACTACTGTTGCGCCTATTACATCCGATGAAAACATTGCAGACTTCTATCCACTCATTGAAATCATGAGAAAAGATATTTACGATGAATTACCTCAATACACCAAATTATTTATACAAAGTAAAGTAGGAATATTATTAAATAAACCAGGTCTTGCTTTGAAAGGTACTTGCAGACCATAGGAGGCGATAGTTAATGTTAACCAAAGGAAATGATGCAAAAGTACAAAATGAAGTCATGGCACAGATAGTGGCCGATACTTCAGCCAAATGGATGAAATTCACCAGATTACTTCCAAAGCAAGAGATAGAAGAAAACTCACAATACTATACCTATATGTCTCAAAGAGTCAACATCGAGGAAGCTATTCAAAGCGGCGTACTCGGTGAGGCCAAAGACATTGCTCCTGGCGCAACCCTTCAGGAATTAAACGTTAGAAAACCAATCAGCGAAACCGTATCCATTGACACTATCGGTGGAGTCTTAAACGTTTCAGCTCAAATGCTGGATTCCAATTTAATCAGCGTTAATGACATGTTACAGGATGTAGGTATCCTCATCGGTAGAAGTATTGAAAAGGCAGCTATTGATATGATAATGAATTCATCCAAAGTAGCTACCTACAACTTCGAATCTGGCGATGACACTGGTATGACCATCCTTAAAGCACAGGAAAAATTCAAAGAAGGTGCCGGAAGCTATGCCAACTTAAACAGTATGGCTGTTAGTTACAAATCTCTCACTACATTAAAATCTGACATATTCTCAAGTAACAGACAAGTTGAACCGGTAGAATTAATCAAAAGCTATTACGGCGTTGATAATATTGATATCCTTGGAACTGCTGTTTGCGATGGTGGTTCTGAGATGGGTGACAAAACATATATTGGTATGGACTACATTAACCCAGGAATGAAATTGTTATACTCCAGGACTACAGGAACAACCGTTGCACCTTTAGGACCTGACGGTGAAATGTACGATTTCTATCCATTAATCGAATTCATGCGCAAAGACATACGTGACGAATTGCCTATGTATACAAAACTATTCATACTTTCCTCCGTCGGTGTGTTAATGAACGCACCTAATAGAATAATCAAAGGACAATTCAGAGCATAGAGCCATAGTAAAAAATCTCCTAAATATATTCCTTTCGTTTGAGAGCGTGTAGGAACAAAAGAATATTAAATCTCAATAAAGATTATGTTCGTGGAGTTTTAATTGTTTTTCTTCACTGACATCTTCTGCTAAGAGTATTTAACTCCGAATCTTCAATAAGCTGGGAATCAGACCCTCTCCCAGCTTATCTATTTCTAAAAAAAATATATGTAATATTAATAGCTATAATATATACCAGAGGATATAAGATGAAATTATTTTTAGATAATAAAAATTCGTATGCAACAACAATAACAGTCAAAGGTAAGGAAATCAAATTGCTATTAATAGAATCAAGCATATTAATAGACAGTTCACAAATAGCAACACTATTCGACAGAAAAGAAAGAACAGTTGCAGCCAAAGTCCAGAAATCCAAACTGGAGAAATACGAAACCACCAACGTTAAGCTATTGAAAAGCTACGGCCTAATGAATCCTAATGCAGTTAAACCAAAACCATTCTACGATTTAAGACAAATCATGGAAGGCCCCGGCAGGTACTATTTCAAACAAGCTGACGAACTTGATCTCATAGACGTTATTGTTAATGTGGCCATTGGAAAACATCGTGAGTGGATCCATAACAGGGACATTGACAAATTTTAATCCACATTAACATCGGCCATTAGCTATTGAAAACTTATTTTTTGAAACCCTTTCATATATATCACGGTTTAAATTCAGAATTGAATTGTGAAAACCCTTCCGTTAACGTTAATGTTGAATCAATAAATTAATAGCTATTGATTGCACCTATAGATTATCTCATCCGGAACTTCAAATATTCATTCTAGTAAGAAATATATTTTTCCAGTAATGAAATATCAAACGTTAATGTTAATGTCATAATCATCCAACCATTACTTACTATTTCTCTATATACCTATTGCGACTCGTTTCACTCGTCGCAACCTGTCCAACTTCGTTGGACAGCTTATTTTTTAAATATCAAAATGTTTATATACATCGAATTACAGAGTAAGTATATACATTAATAATGTAATTACATTTATTAAGTAACTACATTAATTAATATCAAGGAGGAATTTAACATGACTGACGACCAGGACAATTATGAAGCGTTAATTGAAAAACATGCTCAACGCCAAATGAACCTTAAAGAAGCAAAAGAAGATTACATTCAAGAAGAACAGACACCACGAAAACAGATAACAGTTAAAATATTCCCGAATACTCACAAAGCTTTAAAATTAATAGCAACTGCCAAAGACACCAGTTTAGAAAAGATTGCAACATCCATTATCGAAGCTAAAACAAAAGACTTAGATATTGTTGAATATGTAAGAGAAGCAGTTGAAAACACTGAAGCATTTGAAGATGGCTTTGATTGGTTACATAGAGAAGACATTGACAATTCAGCTTATGATTTAAACGATAAGTTATTGAATAAAGGCAATCCACGAAAAAGAATCAATGTTAAAGTTGATTTAGAAACTCACAGAAAATTAAGGATAGTCTCAGCTATTCAAGACAGATCACTTGATAAGATTGTCTGCTCCATCATTGAATATGAAGTTGGAGAGAAAACTCATATTGACACATCCAAATTAATGGATGAAATACTAGAATCAATTAAAGATAAAGAATAGCTAACGTTAATGTTAGTGTTGGACTTGGAGATTAAATTAAAGTAACCTTATCCTTCGGAACATATTCTATTGTTTCGGTAGGTTCTTTTTCCACCTCTATCTCTTCAAGTTCAACAGGTTCTTTATCTTTAACAATAGTATTATGCCTACCACTTATTAAAGTGTTTACACGGGTTAATGACTTTGTATCTCCAAGTAAGTGATTATAATCTTTAGCTAATTCATTGTATTTCAATTTATTAGCATTTACTTCCTGAGTATAAGCTATTAGCATTTGTGCTTTTTCTTCAGTATGCTTAACTTCCATTTCAGATTTTTGTTTGGAAAGTTTCATATCAACTTCAGCACTTAATTTATCTAATTCAAGTTTAGCATCTTTAACTTTATCTTTCAGGTTATCAATTTCTTCATAATGTTCTTTTGGAGGAATATAATCTTTTAACATTGATAGAGATTCAACTTTTTCAGTTAATTCATCTATATGTGTTTGTTGCTTTTGGATGGTTTCTTTTAACTCTTTTTCTTTATTAAGAAAACTGGACTGGAGTTCGTCCTTAGTTTCCTTATAGTTATCGTTAATGCCAATAATATTTTGATTCAGTAACTTATTGGTTTCATTAATGTGAATATTTGCGGTCTTCAGCTGTTCGTTGTCTTTGATCAATTCTTCATTTCTGTTTGCAAGATCATCTGAAGATTCCATAAGATTTTCAAATGCATTCTTCCAATATTCAACTTCGCTCTCCTTGGTTTTCAATTCTTCTTTTAAAGTTTCAATATCATCTACGGATTCAACTTTAACATCCTTGGAGGATTCAAGTTCTTTAGCTAGTGAATCAACTCTTGTTACAAGTTCTTTAATTGTATTGTCCTTTTCTGAATTCTCATTGGTTAATTCAGTAATGGTTTTATCCTTTTCCTGAAGCTGTGCTTTTAAATCTTCAGCGTCAGTGTCAGTTGTTCCTTTAGCTATTATGCCTTCAAGTTCTTTTATTCTGGCTTTGTATTCATCTACATTGTCTAATTCTTTCATTACATCAAAGCGTTGCTCTTCTGATAAAACATAGACTTTTTCGCCAACATCAAAAATAGTATTGCTGAATCCTATCCTGTTTGCATTTGCAGTATTTTTCTTTACTTCAAATTCCAGGCCGATTCCTTTATCACTTTTTTCAAGAGTTTTTTCATCCATCCATTTTCACTCCAAATCCTTAACATACATATCTTTATAACAACTATATTTTATAGCTATTGCAATTAATTGCAATTTTATTGCAACAAAAATTGCAACAGTTGCAACTGGAATTGCAACTCGATTTTGAAAATTGCAACTTTTGAACAATGTTGAATACTGTTTAATTTGGCCCCTATTCGGAAAAATAGAAACGACAATTGCAGTTTTTGGGGGTAGGTTGTTTGCTTGCAGGAAGGTGCAAGTATTGTAATACATATATCGTAATATATACATTTCCTTGGTATGCCAGAAAACCCACCCCAGACGGGTGTTTTTGGACATCCATCTGTCCCAGTAGCTGTTCGGCACTTTCGTAATATACTACAATAATTTATATACATTCGTGTAAACATTCACAATTGCAACTGTTGCAACTTTTAAATACTGAATTGCAACTTGCATTAAAATGGGGTCAAAAACGGATATGCGGGGTTTTTCGATTTTTGGAATTGCAATTAATTGCAATAAAATTGCAATTCTTAGGGGGAAAATTGCAACTAAATTGCAATTTCTCATTGACGTTAAATTTAACATTCTTAAAATTACACTTGTTCAGTTATCAATAACTTTTTTAATAAAATATTGAACAAACTAATAATTAAAAATTGCAATTAATTGCAACTCTGATTCTGGTTTTCAGGGTGAAAATTTCAGGAGTTGCAACTGAGTTGCAATAAAGTTGCAACAAAATTGCAATAGTTGCAACTGGAATTGCAACACCAAAAACTGTCATGACATATAGACTAACTAATACAAAAACTAACAATTGAAGTAATAAAATATTGTATTACAAAAATTAGTTACGCTATATAAAATTAATAATACTATGATATATAAATAATATAATATGTCAAGTAATAGTATAAGCTGGACTCAATTCTGCCAGGGCATGAACTCAATATGTTACTGGCTCATCCAGAACAAAAAGAAATATAAGAAACGTGACTACTACCAAATACTAAAACTGAAAGGTAGTTGTGCAGATGTTGAAAAGAAAGCAAAGAAACTAGGAAACAATAAGCTAGTGGCAATGTATACAATGGCGGTGATTAAAGACAATAAGTCATTGGATTTCCTTCCAAACTACGTGACATTAAAAAACGGCCTTCAGATAGATAAAGCTGAATACATTGACATGGCCATAAGGACTGAAGCATACATTACAGCCAACAAAAGACTTCCAGCTATTGTATATAGGATGTCCAAACTTCCTGACTATAAAGACACCACAATGAATTTCTTTATCAAAACCTTCAACTATAAAGGCAATACCATAGATGAGGCTTTAGCTATTATATCCAAAAAGGAATTATATAGCAAGTACTTTGATTCACAAAAAACAGACAAACAAACCATTAATGATGCAAGTAAAGGTAAAGGCTCCAACTGTGTGGACTGGGGACAAGTATATTACCGTATCGCCAAATCATTAGGCTATGAGGTTCAATTCGTACATGTTAAATGTCGTGTAAGTGGTACTGGCCATATCAGATTAAGGCTCAGGCACAAGAAACATACTGAAGGAAACTGGATCAACCGTGACCCTGCAGCAGTTGCAGATACAACATCCGGAAATGTTAGATCCCTCTGGTGTGAAGACGGATATGTTATAGCTATTGATCCAAGTTGGATATTTACAGATTTATATTCCATTTAAGGTGATAACATGAATTGTGGCGAAGCAATTGAAGTTTTAAAAAAATTTCCAAAAGATAAACCATTAATGATAATGGGATGGTATAGTATTGCAGAAACAGATGAACCTGAAGGCATTAACAGTATATGTTATCTCAAAGAAGTAGACATAGACACTTTAGAAGTCACAGGTGAAATAAAAGACTTTGTAGCTATTGTTAGTGACAAGTATCACGAAATAGCAAGCGAATTTCCATAATTAACCAATTGACATTAACGGCTGGGGTTGGCTATTCAAAACTCACTTTCTGAAACCCTTTCATATATATCACAGGGGAAACAAGATTGATTTGAGAAATCGTGGCCGTTAATGTTAATGTCCATTTAAGTAAATTAAAAGAAAAAAAGTAACTATTATAATTTTAACATTAATAATTCAATAGAGCAAATGCAGAATCACTTAATAAAATAAAAAAAAGAAGTTGTTAAAAATTTAACAACAAAGTTTATACTACTTTAGATTGGATAAATTTACCTACAAATGCTCCAAATAATCCTAATATAATATTTAAAATGAATATTGAGAAATTTCCATATAGTAATCCAATAAATAAACTAGCAATTATTCCAATTAAAGCACCATAAATAATAGCATATACAGTTGTGTTTTTACATAAAAATCCAGCAACTGCTGTAGCTAATACCAATCCTAAATAACTTACAATACTGCCTCCGCCAAGCATACAAATTATAACAAAAATTATTGATATAACTGCACCAACAGCGATAGGAAATATTTCTATATTACCTGCAATATCTTCATCCATTTTTTCACCTCATTTAATAAGCTAAAATTTTTTTATAATATTTCCTTCCATTATTAACTTAAAAAAATCTAAACTATATTTAAAAATATATATTTAATATATTATTATAATTTGTGTATACAAAGAGGTTAACATTAACATCCTGCATTAGCTATTCAAAACTAACTTTCTGAACCCCTTGCATATATATTGAGGTCGCAAATCAAAATCTATTTTCCAAAACACGACCGTTAATGTTAAAGTAGGCTAATTAAATTTCAAAAGTAAGTGGCATGTGGTCACTTATTTTCAACCATTTATCAGCATTTCCAATTAGTAAATCTTTAACTTTATCAGGTGCAGAAAATATGTGGTCCAAGTGAAATGGGCTATTAATATTTCTACGCCAGTAAAATGTAGGTATTGATTCCTTTCCTTCTTGCTCTCCAGTCAAATAATGATATATATCTACAAGCCCTTTCTCAGATAACTTATCTATCATTTCATAAACATTCATACCATGCTGTTTATTAACTAATCTTACATCACAATTAAAATCTCCACAGATAATCATCTCTTCATTGAAAAATCCTGAATCCCTGTGTTCTTCATAATATCGAGTAATTTCTTTAGGATAATAAATTTCTTTACGTCCTTCAATGTTAGGATTAGTCCAAACACCTAAAAGATTAAAATCATCATTAACACGAACAGGTATGAAATATCTAAGCCCTTTATCATCTAAATCCACTAATTCTATTTTAACATTATCTTTAGCAAATATTCCAAGACCATACTTTTGATTATCCCCAACCCAAAAATAATTAGAAGCAAATTCAGTATAATCCTCTGAATCCATTACTACTGGATTCTCACATTCTTGAATAACGTAAATATCCGCTCTTTCTTCAAGAATTGCAGGAAATCTTTCACTAAAGTAGCCATTAGAATTCCATGAAACTATTTTCATCTTATTTCCCCAATTAATTGATATTTATACATATGTTACTATCATTATATAATTAGTTAACATTAACACCCGCCATCACCAATTCAAAACTTACTTTCTGAAACCCTTTCATATATATACAAGTCCACAATCAGATTTCAAATCCAAAAACCCTGCCGTTAATGTTAATGTGCAGCTGTTAAAGTGAAAGTCAAAAATAGATACTGTTTATTTTAACAGTAACATTGCAGATTATGAAACTTACTCCAACTATTGAAAATCAGTTTTTATTACGATATTGTTTATATTTTATTATCTTATTATTGTCATTTATTAACAATTTTTAAAATGAAGTATAGCGCTAGCTATCGAAAAAAATTTTTGCTATTTATATTGAAGTTCATAATATATTAGCAATCCAAGACGAGTTAGTTTATATAACTTGCCGGTCTTTTCATTTTCATTAAGGCACACAACAATATCTTTGTCTTTTAATTCTCGTAGCACTCTTGATACAAGAGAGAATCTTACGTTCATTGTTTCTGTAATTTCCGATGGAGTCATTCTTGATTTTTCGATTATTTTGATAACCTTCTGACGGTTCTTGCTACGTTTGACATAGGCGAATGCGTCAATGTATGTCGGGCTATTAGTATCGGGTAACATGCTATTCTATATCAATTACGAATTACATATTATGCTATTTTTATTCTATTGTTATTCTATTAACATCGAACAATCTTTTATTAGATTTATGCATTATATTTAAAAATTTTTATTATATCTTAAATACGAAAAATAACCATAATTGATTAGTTATAATGTCAAATTGACTTTTATATTAATTTAAATTTTATTCGGATAAGTTATTGATATATTGTGGTTAAATAAAGAAAAAATAAAAATCAAATCCTATACCTTTTTATATAAAAAAAATAATATACTATTATATATATTACATTATATGTAGTAGGTGTAAAATTATGGCGAATGTAAACAACACATCTTCATACATGGATGAGGATAAGAAAAAAATAATCAAAGAGTCAAATTATACATACAGAGATGCACTTGAAGTTGGAGCATATCTTATTGAAACAGGTAAATTTGAAAGAGTTTATAAAGAAATGCAAATTTACGATTTACAAAAAGAATTAGAACAATTAGACGATTAACCATCTTAAATTGTTTAATATAAATAAAATAGAACGTGCACATCTTAAAATAGTATAATATCAAAATAAGACCTGACTAGTTTAACACTATTTCTAGCGTATGCACTCTTAAAAATTTAAATTGAATACGAAAAAAGTAATAATATTTTATTATTACTTAACTATTTTTTACCTAATAAAATTTTATATACACACCGTAATAGTAATAAATATAAAGAATATACATTATATTATGAAAATCAGAAAAGAAAATATCAGTGCAAGAGTTCATTCTTCACTAAAAAAAATTGTTATCGATTCTGATTATTCTCATAGGGATGCATACGAACTTGGTGCAAAAATAATAGCTTCAGGTGATGCTCCAAAAGCAATTAGTCAGGTCGAGTCAAACGCAACTTCTAAAAAAACGATTAAAGAAGCAGAATGTAAAATAGTTGAAGAAAGAAAACAAAAACTTGAAGAAGAATTGAGAAACTTATAGGGGGTCTCTCCTATGGGTCAGAAAAATTCAGACGTTAAATACTTTTTAGAGCAACATGAACAAGAAATAATAAACTGTTGCAAGAAAGGAATGAGTAACAATGAAGTCCGTAAACTACTAAAAACAAAATATGGAAGAGATGTCGCAGATAACACCTACAGAAAATTCAAAGCAAAACTGAAAATTAAAAAAACTGATTTCCTGGAAACATTACTGGATGAAATAACAGTAATGAAAGAATCCGGTGCTACTGATGCTAACATTAGAAGATGGTTAGCAGAAGATCATGATGTTGAAATAAGCCGCTCAACTTTCTCCAGATTCAAGAAAAAATATAACATAACAGATCAAGAAAAAACTCCACATGATAAAAAATCATTGACAAACAGAGCTATCAGCCAAAAACAAATACTAGACAATAACGTTCATCAAGATAATATTGACATAGCTATTGACACCATATTGCAGCAACAGGTCACTGACATTCAGACAGGACTGGACAATCTCGACAGGATAACCCGAAACGCTATAAGCATTGAAATTGATTTTGAAAAACTGGAAAGAGAAATAAGACTCAATGCTAGCGAAAAAAATATTGGAAGATATTTGCTTGATTTTACTGAATTAAAAATACGTTACTTGGAATTATCTGTTAGAACATTCGAAGCCAAAAACAAATTATTCAAAGATGAAATGGACAGACTATTTAAAAACAGAGTCCTTGAACTAGAAGATAAAAAAATTGAAATATCTCAAAAAGACATTATGGATGAAATAGAAGTTCTTGCAAAACAAATAGATGATAATAATGTACAATAAAGATGGCCAATTCTATTTAGGTGCAAGAGACAAAGCTATTCTTCAAAAATGTGTATATGAAAATCCATACATACCATTTAAACCATTTGTCAAACAAGCTGAGATGATTCTAGCAACAGAAAAGGAAGTTCTGATTGGTGGTGCCGCTGGAGGTAGTAAATCAACCAGCCTGTTAATGAGAGCCTTATTTTATGTTCAGGACGATGTTAATGAATACCATGCATTAATATTGCGTAGAACATTATCTGATTTGAAAAGGAAAGGTGCATTGATTCATAAAGCCAGCCAATGGCTTAACCGTAAAGAGATTCAAAGAGACCCAGCTATTCGGCCGAAGTGGGATGGTACTGAACATTCATGGACATTTCCAAACGGCAATAGTTTAACCTTTGGATATTTACGTAACATTAACGACCTCGATACTTATCAGGGTTCTGAATACCAGTTCATTGGCATTGATGAGTTAACGCAACTGGAACGCTTTAAATATATTTATATGCGTTCACGTGTCCGAAAAACTAAGGACAATAAACTTCCAACACAGTTAATGTGCTCAAGTAATCCTGGTAAGCGTGGTAATAAATGGGTCAGGGAAAGATTCATCGAAAAGATAGATGCAGACATTCAGGACAAAGACCAGATAAGATTTATCAGCTCCAGTTATGTCGATAATGTTTATCTGGACAGACAGGACTATGAAGAATATCTTATGGGCTTGGATAGAGTTACACGTGAGCAGTTAATGAACGGTAACTGGTATGCTTCAGTTAAAGGTGAGCTATTTGATGAATCAGATTTCCACTTGATCTCTCATGACGAATTTTTGAAAATACCTATCATCCGGATCATCAGGTATTGGGATCTTGCTGCAACTGAAGTTCTCAACGATGACAAACTCAAAGGTAATGATCCAGATTATACCGCAGGAGTGTTACTGGCCAAAGATTTAAACGGCAATATTTACATCCTTGATTCTTATGAGTTTCAATTGGAGTCACGGAATCTTATTAATGAAATCATTAACACTGCAGCGCGTGATAAAGCGGATGTGCAGTATATAGAACTTGACGGTTCCACTGGTAAGAACTTTGGCCTGTTAATTATTGATGAATTAAACCGAAGAGGATTTACTACAGGCACTGGAAATTCACGTGAGAATAAAGTTGACCGTGCCAGAAGAGTTTCAGCTGACATCCAACTTAACGGAATTTTCCTGGTTGGGAAGGATAGAACAGGGTTTACTAAAAAATGGGCCATGGAATTTCTTGAAAAAATTACAGCATACCCTAACGAATCCATTCACGATGACTGTGTTGTTGCATTCACCGGTGCATATGAGAAACTGGCTACTGAAAAGCAACCTCAAAGAGTTGATGTTGATAAATGGTATTCTACATAATAATAGCTATTTTGCTATGGACATATTGATGGACATACTATGGACTATACTGTGGACTTTATGGACTGTCTTATGGACATATTATGGACTGCATCGTGGACTGTTTGTGGACTTGAAGTGGGACACCATGGACACCCAATGGGATTATCATATGGATTATCTGAGGGACTAATTATGGACAAGGTAATGGACATATCGTGGACTATGTTATGGACTAACTATGGACTATACTATGGACTGGTTATGGACTACTTGATGGACATACTATGGACTATGTTGTGGACTAACTATGGACTAACTAATGGACAAAGTGTGGACTATATCGTGGACTGTTTATGGACTAAGTTGTGGATGGACTGGATGATGGACTGTTTATGGACTGATGGATGTATGGATGGACTAATGGACATACACGAATCAGGTATACCCCCCATGTATCAGAAATCTAAGGTCGATATGAACTTCTTTTTGTAGGGTGTCCATAACTATGGACTGATTATGGACTATACTATGGACTGATTATGGACTGGAGTATGGACTGATTTTTCATAAAATTGTTGTCTGCGAACCTAGTCGAGCCGACATAACATTGTTATCTTTCCAAAATCAACGCAATTTTCAGGGGGTACACATTTTTTGGGGCAGTCCACGTGGATGGATGTATGGACTACAGTCCACGTTATGGACTTCCGCGTGGACTGTTTACCCGGCAACAATTCACATCGACCTCCATAAAAAAATCCCGCGAAAAAATCGATACAATAATTTTTCAATTAAAATTCAAATAAAATTATTTTAAAAAAATAATTAATAATAATAAATATAGGAAATAAAAAAATAAAATAAAATAAAATATTATTAAATTTAAAGATATTTTACAATTTATTTATATAGTAGTTTATCTAAATATAAATTTAACTTAATGGAGTGAGTGATAAATCATGGCGATTCAGGAACCCACTAAGCAGAAATCATTTAAAATTTCAGAAGATTTAGCTATTGAATTTGAAATTCAAGCTAAGAGAAGTAGGACAAAAGAAGTTGACCTGATTACAAGGTATATTCAAGAAGGTTTAGAAAGAGATCAGAATGAAGATAAACAATCAACATTAGATTAAAATTATATTGAAAATGTGTTAAAAAAATAGCTATGAAAGAATTATGAAATGACGGCAATCATTTCATAACCATAAGTTTAAACTTATAATTATTTATAGAAATGGTTATATATAAACTTATTTATGGATTTGTATATACAAAAGTGTATTACAAAAAAAATTATTTTTTGCACATTTCCAATTCAAGATGAATACGGAAGTGTTAAGTATGGAAAGTATTAATGAAGAATCTTCCATGAGATTTAGGGAAGATAAAGATATATTATTTGTATTAGCAAATGCTAGGAATGTTTTAAAGGCTTTTTATGGGAGGATGTTATAATGGCTGAAAAGATTGATTTCCATATTAAAGCTGACAAGTCAAAGACTGTTAAAGCTAGAGAATTATCTGGTTTAACTAACAGGGAAATTTTTGAGTTAGGTTGTAAGGCTGCAATCGAACAGCATCAAAATGTTTTAGATACTGAAATTTTAGAACTTAATGAAGCAATGGATAAGGTTAATGAATTAACGGCATCAGTCAGATCCCGATTAAGAGATATGGAAGTTCCAACAAAACCTAGTGATGATTCTGATTCTGACAGTGAAGATATGATAAGAAATCACATACCGCTTGAACTATTCAAGGAAATGGTATTGTATTATATGGATACTTTTGGAATAACTGATATTCAGGAACTCAGCAGCAAAAACAAAGAAGTCTTCAGATTCTTTTTAATTAACCTGGCATATCACGATATGAATATGGATGATGTAAATAAGTTATATGAAGATATGAATTCAGAATAACTTTATTTATATTATTTACTTTTTTTATTTTACTTATTTTTTTAATAGCAATTCTTTTAATCTTTAGTTATTGATTTTAGTAGTGTTATTGATATTCTTTTTTTGGAATTGCAATTTTTGCAACAGGAATTGCAACTTTCTTGGAGTTAAGATTTAATCCATTTTAAATTTGTTCCTGTTACTGTTTATAGGTATTATGATTTCACTATAAATTATATTGACTTAACAGAATAATCTATAACTCTAAGGTCATGAATACAAGTATAATCTGTATCTGGAGCAATATTACAAACTATCATTATTACATCACTATAATTAAAGTTATACACAATTGTTGTTTTAAGTCGTCCCATGTCTGAATTGATTGTTGCATCAAAACAATAAGGTAAACTTTTGTTTTGAACAATGTTTGTATATCCTTGCATTTTAAGATATTCTTTTAATAGTGGGATGTTCTTTCGTGCATTATTATCGAAATGGCTAGATTTATACTCCATAACATATATCTCACAGGCCCTATCACTTTTTGATAATGCAACAATGGACTTGTGGAATTCATCACTATCCTGGTAACTACCAATGTCATAATATTTTGGATAATCAAAAGATAAACCATTCTTTTTAATATGTTTTGTATTTGATGTGCTATTTTTTATAAGATCTTTTATTTCGTTTAATTTTTTTTCTGATAACTCTCTTTCTGCTTTAGGACTGAAATCATAACCACAAAAACTACATTTCTTGGCGCTTTCACTTAATTTGCGTCCACAATCAGGACAATATCTATTGAACTTATATGCTGCATCAGAAGAGTTATATCCTTCAAATTTATAATCACAGTATGGGCATTTTTTTGCTACATTATTTATTTTATGCCCGCAATCCGGACATTTTTTCCAGTTAACATTAGGTTTAGTGTTGTAATTTTTTCTACGTATTCTAGTCCGTTTATTTGTATAAGAATTGTTTGATTTGTCTCTGCTTCCTAATGCTGCACAACATACTCCTACAATTATGAGTACTAGCAAAATTAATAGTATTGACATTGTTTACCTCTATGATTATTTTATTTATTTAAATTAAACACATCTTATTATATTCTAATAATTATATCTCAAATTAAATTTATTTATAAATATCTATTAAAATAATCCTCCCTTAATTTTATTACTTATTTTATATAAATTATATAATAGAAAATATAATAGAGGTATACTTCAAGTGAAAGTATTTACTGGAAATATGAAAATTTCTTAGAATAAAAAAATTCTTCTGGTGATTGTTAATGTATGAAATGATTGGTATTCTTGTTGGTTTGGTTTTAATAAATGCTATTGTTAGTTTATTGATGATTGACCTATTATATAGGTGTTATTGCTTAATTAAAAAAGATGAATACGATATACGAGAAGTATTTGAAAGGTGATAATGATGAGAAGAATAATTATTGAACTGGACTATGAAGGACATGATTCTGATTTAAGCGCATGCCACGAACTTGAAAACATTCTGGACTTAACTGATTTTAAACTCAGAAGATTCAACAGTGTCGATACTGAAAACTTATTCACAGTAACAATTGGAAATGGTTAAAATGGGCGTTACTGATTTTATAAGAACAAGACTCCTGAACA
>Ga0247609_10001974_pt1 | contig 22774 bp, 17 predicted proteins | sample 172DNAGHGlowgp2_FD_193487 | JGI IMG/M metagenome (GOLD analysis project Ga0247609, IMG submission 193487) | Sheep rumen microbial communities from Palmerston North, Manawatu-Wanganui, New Zealand - 1728 DNA GHGlow gp2 | ecosystem: Host-associated > Mammals > Digestive system > Stomach > Rumen ...
TCTTCCTCTTTGCGTTTTTCTTCTTCCTCTTTGCGTTTTTGTTCTTCCTCTTGGCGCTTTTGTTCTTCCTCTTGGCGTTTTTCTTCTTCCTCTTTGCGTTTTTGTTCTTCAGTTTTTTCATCTTCTAGCTGGTATACTCTTATGCCTTCGATGTCGGCTACCACAGTAGCTCTACCGTCTCTTATTCCCCTTATTCTACTTAACCCTGTAAAAGTACTAATATCTTTAATATTATACACACAGTTTTCGGGGTTTGTATTTGAAATGTTAACTTCTCCTTGATCGTTAATATTAAATTCTGATTTATTTGTAAAAAAAGCTAAAGCATTCATATTGTTTTTAGTTATTGCTGTCTTAAATTCACCGAAAGTAACCTTAGCTTCTTTATCAGCTTTTACTTTGCAAATCGCTTTTCCTTTATCTTTTTCTGCAAGGGAAAAAAGGAAGGAGTTTTTGTCTTCTTTAGCCTCTTTAGAAGTCGTATATACATTTTCAGCATATCCTCCAACTATTCCGCCATCTTTTAACTTCACGACTATTAGGACTTTGCCCTTATCTGCACATTTGTCTTTTAGTCCTTCATAATCGAATTTCTCTTTATCTACGTCATAAATTGCACCGCCTTTAATAGTCTTTCCTGTTAGTTTTTGTAGTTCTTTTTTTAGATTTTCTTCGTTTTTAAATAAATTCGTTTGTTCGACTACTAGGTCTTTGTGGGCTTCTTCGGCATCTTTCTTTGCTTTCTCTTCGGCATCTTTCTTTGCTTTCTCTTCGGCTTCTTTCTTTGCTTTCTCTTCGGCTTCTTTCTTTGCTTTCTCTTCGGCTTTTAGTTCTACAGTTTTTTCACCTTTCAGCTGGTATACTTTTATGCCTTCGATTTCGAAGTCAACTTGTCCTTTTTCAGCAATACCTTTCTTTCCTAAAAATTCTGCATTATTTACTTCTTCGTACATAAAGTTTTCGCCATTAATCAAACTATAGCTTCCGGTTTTGCTGAATATAACGTTATTTTTTCCACTGCTGCCAAACGCAAAATGCGGAACGTCTCCTCCTCCAAAATATGCATATCCAGTATTCGTATCCTTTAATTTGTACACTTCTCCTTTTCCATTATTAACTGACAGAGAGAAAAGATATGTTTTATCTTGAGCCTCATCGCCTTCTACCTTCTCAGTAACCCCTCCAAAGATGCCGCCACCTTTTACTTTGACAACTACTAAGACGTTTTCTTGACCGTTGCATTTCTTTGCAAATTCATCAAAATTATCTCCGGTAATATTCTCGTACTCGCAAATTTTTTCTCCAATTATGTTATTGTCTTTTTGTATTTTAATTAGATCATTTATCTTTTCTTCTAGTAATCCTTTTTTGTCATCAATGCCTTCGAACAACTCTTTTTGTGCTTTTGAAAATTTTTCTTGCTCTTCTCTTTGTTGTGTCTCTGCTGCGGTCTCTAGTCGGTATACTCTTATGCTCTTAATTTTCTCTACATTACCGTTGTTTTCATCAGGTATAACATTCTTTCCTAAAAAGGCTGAATTATCATTGTAGCCGTCAAAGGTACCAGTATTATTCCAAATAACAACATTGCCATTTTCATTAAATTTAATGCTATCATTGTCGCCATTACCAATAGCGAAGTTTTTTATTCCGCTACTTTCCTTAAAACGAACTTTGCCTTTTTGTTTTTCTTTTAATTTATATACTTTGTCTTTCTCACCCATAGAGAAAAGAAACGCTTGGTCATTTAAAGTACCATATTTTCCAGTAAACGTTCCAACGATGCCGCCACCGTCTACTTGCGCAACTACTAGGAGGTTGTCTTGGCTTTCGCATGCTTTTTGTAATTCTGCAAATTTTTTTTCATTGAATTCGCCACTATAAAGTGCTTCTCCTTTTATTGTTCTCTTGTCGTTTTCGTTCCCGTTATTTGCTAGGTTATTCATTTTCTCTATTAGTTGATTTTCGTTTTCCTCTTTGAACAATTTCTCGGCTTTTTCTATTATTGGCTTTTGCAGTTCCTCTTGCTCTTCTCTTTGTTGTGTCTCTGCTGCGGTCTCTAGTCGGTATACTCTTATGCTCTTAATTTTGCTTTCACTATCGCCGTATGTTTCACCAACTTTAACCTTCTTTCCTAAAAAGGCTGAATTTTCTACTCCTTCGTGGGCAAAGGCAGGTTCATTTTGCCAAATAACAACATTGCCATTTTCTTTAAATCTAATGCTATAATAGTTAGCTTCATTAGCAATAGTGAAGTTTTTTGTTCCGTTATTTTCCCCAAAATAAGCTTTGCCTTTTTGACCTTCGTTTAATTTATACACTTTGTTTTCTTTACCCATAGAGAAAAGAAATGCTTGGTCATTTAAAGCACCATATTTTCCAGTAAACGTTCCAACGATGCCGCCACCGTCTACTTGCGCAACTACTAGGAGGTTGTCTTGGTTTTCGCATGCTTTTTGTAATTCTGCAAATTTTTCTTCATTGAGTGCGCCACTATAAAGTGCTTCTCCTTTTATTGTTCTCTTGTCTTTGTTGTTTTCTACCCCGTTATTTGCTAGGTTAATCATTTCTTCTATTAGTTGATTTTCGTTTCCATTTTTGAACAAATTCTCGGCTTTGTCTATTATTGCCTTTTGGGCTTCTTCGGCTGCTTTTTCATTCATAACAAATGTGTTCTCATCTTTTATTGTAATTAATTTTTCGTCATCGCCGTCAGATAACTTAAGTAGCTTTCCGGTGCTATCGTATATTCTAATGCCGTTAAACTTTTCTAAATCATTGTTTCCCCTGGTTTTTACAACATTTTTAATAAAATCATCATTTACAACGAATGTTCCATTTGTAGTGGCTATAGGATTGTCATTTTTTGCATTTTCTTCATCAAAATTATAGTTATATATATAAATATCTAAAGTTTTATTTCTTCTATCCTCATTAAAGTTCAAATTCATTGACTTGTATTTTGCTTCTTTACTTTCGTAATAATTCCAAAAATCTTTAAGAAAATCTGCTTCAGCTTTAACTTTAAATGAATTATTTACGACATTTTCTAACTCATACTCTCCGACATCATCCTGTTGTATTTCAAGTTTATTTCCATCTGAGCTCAATATTTCAATACTATCAAAATCTGACAACTGCTTGGTTGATCTTAGACTTTCTAATTTTTCAGAGATTCTTTTCAAAACATGTGCATTTATTTTGATTTCGCCATCCAGTTCATCTTTTACTTCTTGTTCTGTAAATTCTTTCAAAGTAACTATTAGATTGTTATCTTGTTGACTTATGCTCATATCCAAAACAGCGCATTTTAGCGTAGTTTCATCAATTTTCCAATCTATTTCTGCAGCATTTTCAATACTATTTATACTGCTTTCTGTAATTCGGTCTTCTTCATGCGCAGCGTTCCAGTTTTCTACTGCTTCTTGTTTGAGCTTTCTGAGTTCAAGTGCTTGCTTTTCAACATTAATATAATCGTTTGAAGCTAATTTTATCTTATCGCCTTCCACCGTATATATAACTAGTTTGTTGCCTAATGCACCGACGTAACTGTTATAAGCTTTAGCTATTCCCACAAAATTATCGTATGCATTTTTCATAACAAATGCGTTGTCACTTATTTGTTTAATTAAATTTCCGTCATTGCCGTCATATAACTTAAGTAGCTTTCCGGTGCTATCGTATATTCTAATGCCGTTAAACTTTTCTAAATCATCTTTTCCCCTGGTTTTTACAACATTTCTAATAAAATCATTATTTACAACGAATGTTCCATCTGTAGTGGCTATAGGATTGTCATTTTTTGCATTTTCTTCATCAAAATTATAGTTAATTATTCGAATATCTAAAGTTTTATTTTCTTTATCCTTATTAAAGTGAAAATCCATTGACTCGTATTTTGCTGCCATTTTTATATTGTCCAAAGGTTTACTATGTTCGTCGTTAGTAACTAATGACAATATATCATCTTCATCTACATCTTTATGAATTTTACACCATTTATCTTTAGCTGCATTTACAAAATTCAAAAGGGCAGTAGCAGAACAAGCATCAATTTCATCATTCGTAAGCGAAACATAAATCATACCATTAGGTTCAACGCCAGGATATTTATATTCAACCACTTTGAAAGCTTCATATTTTCCTCCAAACTTGAAAACCTCGCAGTTTTTCCAGCCTGTAATGTTTCTAGCATTGATACGGGCAATTATATCGTCTTCTTTTATACTAAACGTTGTAGCATTTTCTCCGTTAATTTTTTCTTGATTTTTACTTACCTTGCAAAAATGTCCATCTCTGTCGCATATTCTTATAAAGTCGAAATCTTTCAAATTCAAATCATCTTCATCTATCGAATCTAATAAAGCTTGATATACTGTATCATTGACAAAACATCCGTCTTCATCAGAATAATCTTTTATATCTTCAGCTGAAAAATCATCCAATTTAATCAAAACAGTTCTACCGTCTTTAGAAATTCCAGCCTGCGTAATTTCAGAATTTTTTACTTTTTGGGCCAGCACCGGTTGTTTTAATCTTTCTTCACTTATGTTCCAACCTACATTATTATTTTCAATATTTTCTATATCGTTTAATGTAATTCGTTCATCTTCATACTCAGCGTTCCAGTTTTCTACTGCTTCTTGTTTGAGCTTTTTGAGTTCAAGTGCTTGCTCGTCAACATTAATATCATAGTTTGAAGCTAATTTTATCGTATTGCCTTCCACCGTATATATAACTAGTTTGTTGCCTAATGCACCGACGTAACTTTTAGCATTGTTAGCTATTTTCACAAAATTATCGTATACATTTTTCATAACAAATGCGTTGTCATTTATTTGTTTAATTAATTTTCCGTCACTGCCGTCAGCTAACTTAAGTAGTTTTCCGATTCTATCGTATATTCTAATGCCGTTAAACATTTCTAATCTATCTATATCAATGTTTTTTGAAACATTTGTAATAAAATCATCATTTACAAAGAATGTTCCATTTGTAGTGGCTATAGGATTGTCATCGTCTGCATTTTCTTCATCAAAATTATAGTTAGTTATTTGAATATTTAAAGTTTTATTTTCTATATCCTCATTAAAGTTCAAATCCATTGACTCGTATTTTGCTGCCATTTCTATATCAAGTATAGGCATTGAATATTCTCCATCACTTAATGTTGTTATTTCATCTTTATTTACATCTTTATGAATTTCACACCATTTATCTTTAGCTGCATTTACAAAATTCAAAATGTCAGCAGTATTAGAATTAGAATAAATTTCATCTATTTTAATCTGGACCTGAATCTCATTGTCAACCACTTTGAAAGCCACATATTTATCTTCAGTTTTGTCATACTCTTTCAAAAGCAAATTTCGTCTTGTAAGTACACAAACCTCGCAGTTTTCCCAGCCTTCAGCTTTTCTAGCCTTGATACGCTCAATTATCTCGTCTTCTTTTATGCTAAACGTTGTAGCATTTTCTCCGTTAATTTTTTCTTGATTTTTACTTACCTTGCAAACATTTCCATCTTTGTCGCATATTCTTATATAGTCGAAATTTTTCAAATAGTCTGTAAAACCATCATTAATGGATGATAAGCCTTTATATACTGTATCATTGACAAAACATCCGTCTGTGTCGGAATAATCGTTTATATCTTCAGCTGTAACATTCATTAACCAAATTGTTAATGTTCTAAAATCATCTGATTGGATAAAACCTTTTGAAGAACTTTTTACTTTTTGGGCCAGCGCCGGTTGTTTTAATGTTTCTTCACTTATGCCCCAACCTCCAGTTTTGTCTCGATTATACATAATTTTTATATCGTCTAATTTAATTTGCTCAGCTTTATGCTCATCGTTCCATCTTTCTACTGCTTTTTTCTTGAAGTTTCTGAGTTCAAGTGCTTGCTCTTCAACATCAATATACTCTTCTGAATCTAAATTTATTCCATAGCCGTCTGCTTCTTTTTCTACTGTAAAGCTGACATAGCTGTTACCTAATTTGAAAGCTTCCTTATTTGAAAATGTGGCGTTTTCACCAGCTATTTTGAAACTACGGTTTCCTTCGTTGCCTCTTAGTCCTGCAAGGGTATCATCTGCATCAATTTTATTGAGCACATCTGCAAGGTCAATTTCTAACTTTCCACCTGTTTTATTGTCAATATTTAAGGTAATGGTTTTTCTTCCGTCTTTGCCGTCTTCTATTTTGTATCTTGTTATATTTACGTTTTCTTGAAGTTCAACATTTACTTTTACGCTACCGTCAAAAAGCCAATTAACTAACTTGTATGCAGCATATCCACCTAAAAGCGCAGCAGCTCCTCCACCAGCAATCGCCGTCCCGGCTAAACTAGCGTAAAGAATAGCACTACCTACATCGCTAGCTACCGCAGGAGACACAAAAACTGGACAGGTACCATTTTCACTAAATGTATCATTAAAATTATTATATTGACTGGTAGTATTTCTAATATCTAGATTATTAAAATTATTAGCTGGACAGGTAGTACTTCCTGCGAAGTTGCCACCGTTTTCAAGAACAAAATTCTTAACATAGTTCGCTGCATTTAATATAGTAGACCATATTGGCGAAGTAAGATTCCTTAACCCAGATAACACTTCACTTGTCCTGGCAATATTCGTGCCATTTCTTACAGTGCTGTTCACTGTAGTTAACGCTGTGCTCATATTAGTCATATCCGAGGCATTTACTACAATGTTGCTCAATGTATTTGTAACGCTTCCCGCGATTTCGCCTGCTGCTTGACCTAACTCCAGTGGATTTGCTGCGATATTTCCTCCGGTTATATTTGATACCATAGACGAAACGCACTGACTAGCAGCTGCCAATCCCTCACGTGTCATGTTTCCAAAAGTGTTAGCATGTGTATTAATTCCATCCAGAACACAAGAATATAATTGTTGCATAGCTTGAGTAAATGCTTCACCTGGTCCGGTTAAACTCTCTATATACGGCGCAAGCTGTTGTGAAAGTGAGTTAGCTATTTCTCCAACAGTCATCGTAGTATTAGCTCCCATATCTACAGTTAATGCAGAAGGCCCTGAAACTGTGGTAACTGCTCCAGCTGTAGCTACACCTGTTCCTACGGCCACTGCAGTACTAGTACCTGCTCCAATCGTAGCTGCACCAGCTGCTTCTGCGGCTCTTGCTGCAATATTTGGCGCAAAGTACTGTGAAAATTGTTCTACACCCCACGATGTTCCTGCAGAAGCTGCACCAGCTCCAGTCGTAGCAGCTCCTGTTCCTGCCGCAGTAACTGTTGAGCCCATGATATATGGCATCCATAATCCTTTAGTAAGATAAGCTGTCAGCAAGATAACTCCTGCGGCACCAGCAATTTTGAAAATTTTTGCGTAGTCTATTTGCGCCGGGATACTCAAACCATCAAGTTCAGCTTTGCCTTCTTCTCTAAATTTAACGATATTTTCTGTTCTTTCTCCTAGCTTTGTTTCTATTTCTCCTGCGTTTGTTATTTCAAGGCTATCTAAATTGTTGTAGTTTATTACTTTTCCCATCTTTTTCTCTATAGCCTTCATAAACTCAGGTGTTACTTCAACTTTTTCTCCGGCGGTTTCCATTTCAACGTGTAATCTCCATTGACTTCCCGCTGAAAGTATACTGTCATAAGTAACTGACTTTATTTTTCCTACAATCTCGTCAGCATCTTTGTATACTTTTTCTATTTTAGCTTTTTGCTCTGCAGTTACCTTTCTATTCTTTAAATCCAACATGTTCATAGAAATTCTTTGTGCTTCCTGAATTTCTTTGTCGTTGTCAAGTTCTTCTGCATTTTTAAACTCAACTATGTCACCATCTATCTTCAGATTACCTAAGCTTGAGAAATTAAATTGATAGTACCAGCCTTCATCTTTACCTGTTTCTTTTAGTTTTAATTTCATCGCTAATAAAAATGCGTTTCCTGCATCCGTACCTAAGTCAGGTGCCTTAAATCCTTCTTTTGTTTTTACATTTAAATCCCATGTTGATGTCCAGCTACTACTATTTTCAACTTCTACACTTTCTATTTTGTCAAAGTACTCTAAAGCTTGCGCTGAAATTGCAAACGCTTTTTCTTGTGTCTTTTCAACCTCTTTTTTCTCTTCCTCACCTAAGTCGTTTTCTATTGTAACCTTGGTTTTATCAAGCCGAGTAGTTCCTAGAAGATTTTTATCTAATTCAAGCTCAACTACTTTGCCGTCTGCTCTAGTTACAGTAAAGCTACGTATAAGTTCTGGTTTTATTTTGCGTGCTTTTGCTATATCATCTATTAACTTTTGATTTACTGTGATCTTTTCAGCGCCTGTATGCACTATAACATCTAAGTCATGGTAGCTTCCAAACCAATTTGTTGTTTTTACCGTACCAATTTTTACTTCTCCGTCTTTTGTATCAATTGATACTTTAGCTTTTTCACTAATCTCTTTTAAATTTTTTTCAGCTTTTTCTAGTTCTGCTGCTTCTGCTTTAAGCTTTGCTTCAGCTGCTTCTAAATCTTTTGTTATTTTTATATAGTCTTTTAATTGGGTTTCATCTTCCGTTGGATTAGCTCTACCTTCTGTGTCATCGTACGTTTTTTCTATTGTGCCTACTTTTACACTTCTTAACTTATTGAACTCAAAGTCACTTCTATTAAGTTTTGCCTTTACTGCCAACAAGAAAGTATTCCACTCTGGACTATCTGTCTCCGGCACCGTTACCTTTGAATCCGTCTTCATCGTCACAGTTAGATCCCACTCAGACGCAAAAGCATTAAGTAATCCAGTGTTCGCCGTAACACTTTCTATTGCATTGTAATATTTTATTATGTTTTGCTTTTCTAAGTTTTCTTTTTTTAATTTTAAATCCTTTACCTTTTCTTCTGCTGCATCACGTGCTTCTTGGGCTTTATTGGCCGCAGATATCGCATCTGATAATGCGTTGTTTACAGTTACCGTTGTTCCTGAAATGTTCGCTGCTTTCATCTCTTTGTTAAACTTAACTTCTTTTCCATCTTCTCTGCTTATATTGAAGCTGCGTATGACTTCTGGTTTTATGCTATACTTTTCTGCTATTTTATTTATTAACTCTTGATTTATCGTTATTGTGTCAGCATCTGTAGCCACTGTAACATCCAAATCATAATATGAAGTCCAGAAGCTCCACGTATTTGTCGTTGTTACACTTGTTACTTCTACTGATTCTGTTTTTTTCTCTTGCTCTACTTCTTGCTCTCCTTCGTGTTCTTCAGTTTTTGGCGCTCTTGCTATCGCTTCTTTAATTGGCATTTTTGGTTTAGTAGCTTCACTTGCTTCCACATTATTTTCTTCAGCTTCATCGACATTCAAGTTTGGAGTTTCTCCTTTCGGAACAACTAAATCTCCGCCTAATTTACTCCTATCTGTTACAGATCTACCAGAAGGCATGCTTCCCCCTAGGAAGTGATTTCTAAGCTCACTTTCATTGTCATTTTGATAGGCTGCACCATTCATATCTTCCTGTTTACCTGCTTTACCTAATGCTCCTTCACTACCTAAAGTTGCTTCTTGTTGCTGCGTTGGGTTAGATCCACTCTTTTGTTCAACAAGATTGAAAGCCGCGCCTGCTGCTAAAGACAACATCAGAGTTCCCGTCAACCCTATGCCAGCAGCTTTTGCTGATATTCTACCGCCACTTACACTTAAAAGTTCTTTTTCGCTTAAAGTACTTTTTACTTCTTCCATATAGCTCATAAGCTCTTTTTCCGTGAAGTCAAAACCATTCTTTTTTGCAAGCGATACTATCTTTTTTGCTAAGCTTTCTTCTCTTGTTTCCTTGCCACTTTCTACCTGTTTTTTCAAACTTTCAAACTCTCTCTTTAGATTTTCGCTGTTTTTTACCTCTTCATAAAATTTAATTACATTTTCTCTAGACATTTTATTTTCCTCCTAAATATTTAATTTTATAATTTTTTATTTTGCACTTGCTTTAAAAATCAAAGTGCTATTTTCTTCTTTTGTTTTTTTACCTTTCGTTCGGGTATTTGGATTTTTAGCATTTTTGCTTCTTTTTTCTCTTACCTCTTGCCTATGCTCGATTTCTTTATTTTTTTGTTCCTGGATACTTTCAAATCTATTTAATCCAAGATTCAAAGCAACTCCTGTACCAAGCGAAGTAAGTAAAACTCCAGACAATCCTAGAACCGCTAATCTTTTCGATATACCTGCGCTAATTTTTAAAAGTTCTTCCTCGGTCATTTGAGATTTTACTTTTTCTAAGTATAAATCGAGGTCATTTTTCGTAAAATCACAATTATACTTATGTGCTAATGATATTATTTTTTGTTTTAAATCATCTAAAGATACTTCCTTTTTATCTGTTTCTAGCTTTTTCTTTATTTGTTCCAGCTTTTCCTTTAATTCTATGTCTTGTTTTACTTTTAAGTAAAATTTTTCCACTTTATTTTCCGACATAAAATTCTCTCCTTTCGCTTATTTCTTGGATCTTAGATGAATTTTAATAATTAAAAAACGATAATTGGAGTATAAATATGCATAATTATACTAAGTCTAATTGCATTGTATCATAAATAAATAAATATGTAAATACTTTTTTTAAAAAAATAGTTTATTTTTCATATTGAAACCAGATCTTTTATATTTTTGTTTTCTAAATCCGCAATATTATAAGCTTTTCCGATAAATATGATTAAAATAAAAATTTTTCCACATTATCTTAAATAATCTTAAATAATTAAAGATCACACTTTGCACATTTGACAATTTTGAATTATTATGTTATGATTATTATGCCGCGTGTTGTGGGCTAATTTAAAGAAACTTTCGTTTCGCCTGATAACAGCGAGATTAAAAAAGGCAGGTGCCAAAAATGTACGCAATAATTGAAACTGGTGGAAAACAGTATAAAGTCCAAGAAGGTGACGTGATCTTCGTTGAAAAATTAAATTCCCCTGAGGAATCTTCTGTGGAATTTAAAGTCATCGCTTGTTCCGATAACGGAAATCTTTCTTTAGGAACTCCTTATTTGGATTCAGCTAAAGTTGTCGGAAAAATTCTCAAAAACGGTAAGAGTAAAAAAATTACTGTTTTCACTTATAAACCTAAAAAAAGTGAAAAACGTAAATTAGGTCATAGACAACCTTACTCAAAAGTACAAATCGAATCTATAAAAGCTTAATTATGATAAATGTAGATTTTTTAGTCGACAATAAAGGCTTCATCTTAGGTTTCCAAATAAATGGCCATTCAGGATTTGCCGAAAATGGCAGTGATATTGTTTGCGCAGCAGTTTCATCCGCTGCTTTTATGACTGCTAATACCATTACCGATGTTTTGAAAATCAATGCTGAAACTTTCGTCGACAATTTAGGTAAAATGTTTTTTAAAATTAAAAACGAAATTTCCATTTCTTGCAAAGATATTTTGCTCGGATTTAAATTGCATATGATTTCTTTGGAGGAAATGTATCCTGAAAATATCACTGTAAATTATATGGAGGTGTGATTATGTTAAAAATTAATATCCAATTGTTCGCCCATAAAAAAGGTATGGGTTCAACTAAAAACGGCCGTGATTCTGAATCTAAACGTCTCGGCGTTAAACGCGCTGACGGTCAATATGTTTTAGCTGGCAATATTTTAGTTAAACAAAGAGGTACCCACATTCATCCTGGCAATAACGTAGGTCGTGGTTCTGATGACACTTTGTTCTCTTTGATTAATGGCGTTGTTAAATTTGAACGTCTGGGCAAAAATAGAAAACGCGTATGCGTATATGCTAACGATGCTGAATAAATCTTAAGTCTATATCATTTGAGGAGGATTGCTTAGCTTTCCTCCTTTTTAAATGTCTTTATCCTTAAAATTAAAAAGAAAGGTGGTAAATCATGTTCGTTGATGTTGCGAAAATCAAAATAAAAGCCGGAAATGGCGGAAATGGTGCTGTATCTTTTCATAGAGAAAAATACGTCGCAAACGGTGGCCCTGATGGCGGCGATGGTGGAAAAGGCGGCGACATCATATTTAAAGCAGATAGCAATTTATCGACATTAGCTGACTTTCGATACAAGCGAAAATATATCGCAGAAAACGGTCAAAACGGCAAAGCTTCTCGCTCTTCCGGAAAAAGCGCAAAAGACTTAGTAATCCGTGTTCCGAAAGGCACTTTAATAAAAAATGCCGAAACCGGGAAAATCCTTGCTGACATTTCAACTGACGAGGAAGTCATCCTTGCTAAAGGCGGAAAAGGTGGCCTTGGCAATATGCACTTTGCAACAGCAACTCGTCAAGCTCCTCGCTTTTCAAAACCTGGACAAGAAGGCGAAGAATTAGAAGTACAACTTGAACTTAAACTCTTAGCAGACGTTGGATTAGTGGGCTTCCCAAACGTTGGAAAATCCACTTTAATCTCAGTTGTAAGCTCTGCTAAACCTGTTATTGCTGACTATCACTTCACTACTTTGACCCCCGTTTTAGGCGTTGTTAAGCATAAAAGCTCATCTTTTGTTATGGCAGACATCCCAGGCATTATAGAAGGTGCTCAGCAGGGGCTTGGACTTGGACATCAATTTTTACGTCACGTGGAAAGATGCAGATTACTTGTGCACATTGTAGATGTTTCAGGCAGTGAAGGTCGTGATCCTAAAAAAGATTTTCAAATAATAAATAACGAAATCAAAACTTTTAATCCAGAATTAGCTACGTGTCCTATGATTGTTGTTGCAAATAAGTGCGATTTAGCAACTTACTCTCAAATTGACGATTTCAAAAACTATATCAAAGGTTTAGGATATCCGTTTTTTGCCATCATGGCTCCTATAAAGCACGGAACCGACGAACTTTTAGATGCCATTTGTGAAACTTTATCTAAACTTCCTGATATAAAAATTTTCGAGCCAGAAGAAGAACTGCCTTCTGAAAAAAGCTCCTATGGTAAAGAATCCTCAGACAAAACTTTCAAAATAAAAAATGAAAATGGAATTTTTGTTGTAGAAAGCACCTGGCTAGAAAAATTAATAAAATCTATCAACTTCGACGATTATGATTCTCTTCAATATTTTCAGAAAATATTGTCATCGTCCGGCATCAATGATGCTTTAATCGAAAACGGTGCAAAAGACGGAGACACTGTTAAGATCGACGATTTGGAATTTGATTTTGTCGAGTAAAATTTAAAATATTTAAAAAGATAAGGTGAAAATTTTGGATAATTCAAAAAATGTTAATAACTCAAATAACTTTGACGCTACTGGCAGCTCAAACATATCTTTTCAACGACTTTACGGTGGAAATTGCAAAGTTGAAAATTTAAATCCATTGCAATTGGCGTTTATCGGCGATGTTGTTTTTGAAATATTTACTCGCGAACAGCTGATTTGCAGTGTACAATGTTCTGTAAATAAGCTTCATAAAAAAGCTGTCGAAAAAGTGTGTTGTCAAAACCAAGCAATTTGTTCTGAAAAATTAATACCAATTTTAACGGAGGAAGAATTCAATATTTTCAGAAAAGGTAAAAACGCTCATACCAAAAACGTCCCTAAAAATGCGTCCGTTGCACAATATCATGCCGCCACTGGATTAGAAACTTTATTTGGATACCTTTATTTAAAAGGTGAAATTAAAAGACTCAGAGAACTTTTCGAATTTATTAGTCCTTGATTTTCTGGACTGAGATTAGAAAATCAAGGACAATTTTCAAAATGTTATGTGCATAAAAATTTTTAAGTAAAATAATACTAGTTTTTCTAACAATACTACAACTAATATTTTCAAAAATAAATATATAAAATAACAATGTAAATGTTGTGTATGCAATTATGCGGTAAGTAATCTATGATACGCAACAATACAAAAATCAATAAATATTGCCAGAAAAGATTGGTTTTAAAATAACAGGTATTGTAACAAATGTTTTCAATCTTAACGAAATCTGTATAAATTAAAAACATCTGTATGTTTACATCAGTGGATTTCTCAACCAAAAATTAGTTAGCTTTGAATTAGAAACAAGAAAAACTAATTAATTCGAAATCTCATCTCAATAAATTTCGCATATAGTGCATAACAAATATGCTTCTGATCACTGGGAAGCATACAATTTGATTGATTCTAGAAAAGAAAGTGTGTCCAATAAGAGGAATAAAATAAAAGAAGAAGAAGAAGAAATAGAAAAAGAAGATTTGACGTTAGAAAAATTAAATTTAGCAAAAGCAAATCTGTTAAAGACAAAAATGAAAATTTTAAACACTGATAACATATGCTCCAAAGACCTAAAAAGCACTTAAAGCGGCGATGTAAAGCAGGAATCTAATGCCTAAGATTAGATTTAACACCTTAAACCATTACATTTGACTTTTGTTTTTCAGTGAAAGGTGATAACCTTAATAACAAATATCTGAATAAGCGGAATACGCATCAGAGTAGTTTGGAAAGTTTTAGGAAAATTATAAACTAATCGTTAGATTTTTTCTCTCCACTCTTTTGTTTGTAAGCTTTTTTGCATATTTTCTTATCCAGTATAAGTTATATGATTACTTATACCTAATATTCTTCCTACTGATTTTTTGCCATTTTCTTTCATATACAATTTTATTGCTTGTATATCTTCACTATAGGTTCTTTTCTTTGGACTTGGCGTGCATATTTTTTCACAGTGTTTACATTTGTATTTTTGGCTTTCTGCTCTCGTTTTTTCTGTCCTTACTTGACTTTTTCCTTTTTCGCAATTTTTATATTTCACTTCTCTATTATACAATATATTTTCCTCTTGGGCTCTGCACCCTTTTTTATATTATTAACTTTTAATTGTTAGCCTATTCTATACATAAATTTAGATGGTAATTTATGTAAATTTACTCATTTAAAAGGCACACCGCATATGCTTTTATACCGAGTCCTTTTCCTGTGAATCCCAGGTTTTCTTCGGTAGTTGCTTTAACGTTTACATCACGAAGATTCAACTTGCAAACCTTTGTGATATTTTCTCTCATTTTTGGAATGTAGTTTGAAAGTTTTGGACTTTGAGCTACAATCGTACTATCTATGTTTCCTATTTTTAATCCAGTAGCATTTAATTTTTCGCAGACTCTTTCAAGGAGCTTCAAGCTATTTGCATTTTTATATTTAGGATCATTGTCTGGAAACAGTTTTCCAATGTCTCCCATGCTACTAGCCCCTAAAAGTGCGTCCATTATAGCGTGGATTAAAACGTCAGCGTCCGAATGGCCAAGCAACCCCAGTTTAAATGGTATTTCGACACCGCCTAATATTAAAGGTCTGTTTTCTACTAGTTTATGTACATCATATCCTTGTCCTACTCGAATTTTAAACACTCCTTTTCTTTAAAATATTTTCAAAAATCGAAATATCTTCAACTGTTGTAAGTTTCATATTTTCATAGCTTCCTAAAACGGTGTGTACTTTATATCCAGCATTTTCTAGAAGCTGGCTGTCATCAGTGTAATCTCTGCCGTTTTGCATAGCTGAATTTATCACTTCTTCATAAATTGATTTTTCAAAAACTTGAGGAGTTTGAACTTGAAATAAACTAGATCTATCCGGAGTTTTTTCCACAAAGCCATCTTTATTTACTATTTTTATTGTATCTTTTGCTGCCACGCAAGGGATACTGAATCTATATAGATGAGCATCTTTTATAACGTCGGTTATAATTTTATCTGTTATTAAAATTCTAGCTGCATCGTGAATTATCAAAAAATCAGCATTTTTACTAACTTTCTTTAAACCATTAAAAACCGATTCTTGACGTGAAGATCCACCTAAAGCGAAAAATTTAAATTTAGTTATATTATTTTCAAATATAATTTTTTTTAAATTTTCCCTGTCATTTTCCTTACAAACCAAAATAATTTCATTAATTAAATTATTTTTTTCAAATGCTTTTAAAGTATAAAGTATAGAAGGTTTTTCTAAAATAGGCTCAAAAATTTTAGAATATCCTTTTCCCATTCTTGTTGAGTTACCTGCCGCAACTATTATCGCGGAGTTAAAGAAGTTTTTATTCATATAATTAATCACCTTATAAAATTCTTCCCAAATAACCGTATTGACTTAAAATAACCCGGCAACAATGAGTTTTCAAGTCAATTGCGGTAGATACAATAAAGGCCTAATAACAATTTCCATTGTTTAAATATTTTCGATAAATTCTTTGCTCAAATTCGTTATTGTACTGGACTGATCATGAATAAAATTATTATGGGTTCCGTTAAGAACTTTAATTTTTTGGATTTCTGGGTTTGTAACCATAGCATTATTAATCTCTACCCAAGAAGTTTTCATTTCTTTTGACTTTATCATTTTATCAACGCTGTCGACTTGTTCTGTGGCTAAAAGTGCCAATACCGGTAAATTAACCGGATACTTAACATTTTCTAATTTTTGCGAATTACTATAAAAAGCATTCCATTGATTTAAAACAGAAACATTTAGCTTTTGTGCATTAATATCTTCTTTTGTATTTTCAAAAGTTTCTTTACTCCAGCGTTCTAGCTGCTTTTGTGGTAATGACATATCTATGCCGATAATACCTAAAACTTCTGATGGATATTTATTAGCATAATGAAGGCTGTAAAGCCCCGACATTGAATGCGGCATAAGTATATATGGAGGGTTAATATTTAATTTTTTCAATGCTGCACGTATTTCTTCAACCATATTTTCATTTGAGCGTTCTTTTTCGGTTACATCATTTCCGGAATACCCAAAATATTCTAGTACTACTACTTTGTAATCTGCACTCAAATTTTTCCACACTGGATAAAAATCGTCAATGGGAGAGTCTGTCCCCCAACCGCTCAGCATAACTATAGTCTTATCTCCAGAACCCGCTACGTGTGCTCCCATTTTTTTGCCGTCAATTTCCACACAACCATATACGCTATCACTTTTGTTAAATAAAAAGCACCCACAAATGACAAAACTAACGGTCGCAAAAATAATTAACGATGTTAAAAACACTTTTTTCATTTTGTAATTTCTCCCTGCAATAATTTGATTTTATATTTTTATTAAGTTAGTTGGCCCGCCCGGAGGGACTCGAACCCCCGATCTCCAGAATCGGAATCTGTTGCGATATCCAGCTTCGCTACGGGCGGAATTGTCTTCTTATAATTATACTATAGTTTGTAAAAACTATCAAAGACATTTAGAATAAAAAATTAATAATGATCTAATTCTTAAGAAAGCACCGTTAAGAAACCACTGAAAAATATGCTAATACAATTAGTCCTAAAACGATTCTATAATATCCAAATGCTTTAAAATCATGTTTTTTTATATAATTCATTAAGAACTTTATAGCGAAAACCGAAACGATAAATGCTACGAATGTACCAAATATTATTATTGACAAATCTGTCAAAGAAAAGTTTAATCCATATTTCATTATATACTTTAAAGTTTTATAGCCTCCTGCACCAAACATCACCGGTATAGCTAAGAAAAATGAATACTCAGCAGCTATATATCTAGATGTGCCAAGTAAAATTGCTCCTACTATGGTAGCTCCTGACCTCGATGTCCCTGGGATTAAAGCTAATGTTTGAAAAATACCGATCAAAAATGCCATTTTGTAACTTAATTGATCGAAACTATTTATACTTGATTTTTTATTTGAATTTTCAATAACAATAAACGCAATACCGTAGATAATAAGCGCCATTGCTACTACAAACGCACTATAACATTTTTCATGGATAAAATCGTCAAATAAAAAGCCTATAATCGCAGCAGGTAAGCATCCAACTATAACCTTCCCCCAAAGAGAAAGTGTCTTTTCTTTTTGGATTTTATCTTTCTTCTTTGAAAACGGATTGAGCTTTTCAAAGTATAAGTATATTACTGCCAAAATTGATCCGATTTGTATTACTACAAGGAACAAATCTAAAAACTCTTTCGTGACGTTTAATTTTAAAAATTGGTCAAATAGTATCATGTGACCTGTACTGCTAATAGGCAACCATTCTGTTATTCCTTGGATTATCCCTATTAATATTGCTTTTAAAGTTTCTATTATAATCATGCTTTTCCCTCTTACATTTTTATTTTTATAAAGTTGCTACAGCTTCTATCTCTACCAATGCACCCATTGGTAGAGCTGCAACCTCTACAGCTGACCTTGCTGGATAATTTCCTCTTTCAAAGAAAGTTTCATATACTTTATTCATCTCAGAAAAATTATTGATGTTACTTAAAAAAACCGTTGTCTTTAAAACTTTATCGTTAGATGATCCTGCTTTTTTTATAATTTCCATTACGTTAATAAGAGATTGCTTTGTTTGTTCTTTTATGCCACCTTCTACAAATTTCCCTGTCTTTGGATCAATCGGAAGTTGTCCGGAGGTATAAATCAAATTATTAACCGTAACCGCTTGAGAGTACGGCCCCACTGCCTTTGGCGCTTTTTCTGTATCTATAATCATTATTTGTTCCTCCTAAGTTTAATTTTAATAATTAAATTTACTTTAGACTTAAACGCACAATATTTTAAACTGTTAATTATATGTGTTTTTAATTTTTTTGATTCATTAACTGACATTCAATCAAGGCTAATTTATAGACATCTTCTTTAAAACCTACGATCTGCCCTAAACAAACTTCACTAATTACTGATTTGTGTCTAAAGGGTTCCCTTGCAAAAATATTACTCATATGTACTTCTAAAAAAGGCAAATTAACGCTCGAAATCGCATCTTTCAAAGCTATACTATAGTGTGAAAAAGCTCCGGCATTTATGATTACATAATCGTAAATCAATTCAGATTGCTGAATTTTATCTATCAGAGTTCCTTCTGAATTTGATTGAAAAAATTCACATTCTATATTTTCTTTTTCAGAAAAAGCTTTTATTTCTGACTTAAGCTCTTCGAAACTAAGCTCTCCATAAAATTGTTTTTCTCTTTTGCCTATCAAGTTTAAATTTGGACCAAATAACATTAAAACTTTTATTTTCCCCAATTTTTATTTTCCTTTCTCATTAAGTATTTTTCAAAGGATCTTTTCACTTTAAAACTTAATCTCTCAGGATCTTTACTTTGAGGCTCAATTAGTATCGATTTAAAAGAAGCTAAATTCGCCATCAAAATGTCTGTCAAGATTTGATCCCCTATGACTACAACATCATGTTTTTTACATTTTAAATACTTTTTTATTTTAAAAGTCAAAGGTTTATGAGCGTGAAAAATATAAGGTAGATTTACGATTTTTGCAAATGAAGATACTCTTTTTTCGTCGTTATTTGAAACTATAATTATTTTAAAATTTTCATTTTTTAAATTTTCTAAAAAAGATTTAACTCCTTCAAACAAAATGTTCGAGTCGGGTGGAGTCAAGGTATTGTCTACATCTAATAATATTGTTTTTATCTTAAGGTCTTTTAAAAATAGAGGATTTATATCGGTTATTTTTTTAAAATAAAAATTTGGCCTAAATAAATTTATAGTAATCATTCCTTTACAGATTTTACAAATAAAAACGAGTAAGCTTAAAACCTACCCGTTTAAAGTCTTTCAAGACTTAGCTTTTAAATTTACGTTTTCTAGCTGCTTCTGATTTTTTTCTACGTCTAACAGAAGGCTTTTCATAAGCTTCTCTCTTACGGACTTCCGCAATAACTCCAGCCCTAGAACATTGCTTTTTAAATCTTCTTAAAGCACTATCTAGAGATTCATTTTCTTTTAACTTAACTTCAGCCATTTATATCCCTCCAATCCGCCCAAAGGCAGAGGACTTGTTTCATCACTTAACAAGCTTGATTATACATCAACTTATCAAAAATGTCAAGAAATTTTTGCAAATTCTTTTTAAAATCACTCAGTTGCATTACAACTTATTACTTTGCTACAATGTTTACAAGCTTACCTTCAACATAAATTTCCTTTATTATCTCTTTGCCATTTATAAAGTCTTTTACCTTTTCATCATCTTTTGCTAAATTTAACACGTCTTCTTTTGATAGTTCCTTGGGAATCCTTAATCTAGTGCGAACTTTACCATTTACTTGCACTGCAATCTCAATTAAACTATCTACGCATTTACTTTCGTCATACGAAGGCCACTTTTGCCTGCAAACAAGATCGTTTCCTAGATTTAAAATGTCGAAGATTTCTTCTGCCACGTGTGGCGCAAAAGGACTTAAAAGAACCGTGAAAATTCTTAATTCTTCTTTTGTAACTTTACCTGTATCGTATATTTCATTTATAAGGCTCATTAATGCAGCTATTGCCGTATTAAATTTTAAGCTCTCTATGTCGTTTGTAACTTTCTTTATCGTCTTATGAAAACTTCCTTCAAGTTCTTTTCTGATTTCATTTTCTCCAACCAAAATATTTTGTAAATTCCAATATCTTTCAAGGAATCTCCTGCAACCTCTTATCCCGGATGTACTCCACGGCGCTGCTTTTTCAAAGTCTCCAATGAACATCTCATAAAGCCTTAAAGTATCCGCTCCGCATTCATTTACTATATCATCTGGATTTATCACGTTGCCTCGAGATTTGCTCATTTTCTCACCGTTTTCGCCAAGAATCATCCCGTGACTTGTACGTTTTTTATAAGGCTCTTTAGTTTTTACGATTCCTATATCGTATAAAAACTTATGCCAAAAGCGGCTGTATAACAAGTGAAGCGTAGTGTGTTCCATGCCACCGTTATACCAATCTACATTTTCCCAATAGTTTAAAGCATTTTTCCCCACTAATTCTTCTTCATTTTTTGGATCCATATATCTTAAATAATACCACGAAGATCCTGCCCATTGTGGCATAGTATCTGTTTCGCGTTTTGCCTTGCCGTGACATTTCGGGCAAGTAGTATTTACAAAAGATTCTATTTTAGATAGTGGCGACTCTCCATTATCAGTTGGCTCATATGAATCTACTTCCGGCAATTTTAAAGGTAATTCCTCTTCCGGTAATGCAACATATCCGCACTTTTCACAATAAACTATTGGTATTGGTTCGCCCCAATATCTTTGCCTTGAAAAAACCCAATCTCTTAACTTGAAATTAACCTTTCGCTTGCCGATATTTTTTTCTTCAAGATAATTTAAAATTTTATTTTTAGCATTCTCAACCGTTAAGCCATTTAAAAATTCGGAATTTATCATCTTACCTGTTTTACAGTCAGTATAAGCTTCATTTGCAACGTTGCCGCCTTCTACTACTTCGACTATAGGCAAGTCAAATTTCTTTGCAAATTCATAATCTCTATCGTCGTGCGCAGGTACTGCCATGATAGCACCTGTACCATAAGTCATTAAGACATAATCTGATATAAAAATAGGGATTTCCTTATTGCTGACAGGATTTACAGCAAAAACACCTTTTAATTTGACCCCTGTTTTTTCCTTATTGAGTTCTGCCCTTTCAAATTCAGACTTTTTATTGGCTAGTTCCCTATATTTTTGAACTTCATCTCTATTTTCGATTTTATCCCAAATAGAATCTAAAAGCGGATGTTCTGGTGACAACACAACATAAGTAGCACCAAAAATCGTATCTGGTCTTGTTGTAAAAACTGTGAAATCATTATTTAAATTTGTTTTAAATTTAATCTCAGCACCTTCAGATCTTCCTATCCAATTTGTTTGCTGAGCTTTGACTCTTTCCGGATACTCAACTAAGTCTAAGTCGTCAATCAGTCTTTGAGCGTATTCTGTAATCTTTAGCATCCATTGCGATTTAACTTTATGTACTACTTCGCTTCCACATCTTTCGCATTCGCCGTTTATGACTTCTTCATTTGCTAAAACGCACTTACAAGACGGACAAAAATTAACCGCCATCTCTTTTTTGTATGCTAAGCCCTTTTTGAAAAGTTGCAAAAATATCCACTGCGTCCACTTGTAATATTGCGGATCAGTTGTGTCTATTTCTCTGTCCCAATCGAATGAAATGCCCAAGGATTTTACTTGATTTTTAAAATGATCTATATTTTGTTTTGTCACGATTTTGGGGTGGATATGATTTTTTATCGCGTAATTTTCAGTTGGCAAACCAAATGCATCCCAGCCTATCGGATAAAGTACATTAAAGCCTTGCATTCTTCTTTTCCTTGCTACTACATCAAGTGCTGTATAAGGTCTAGGATGTCCTACGTGTAAGCCTTTCCCTGATGGATAAGGAAATTCTATTAAAGCATAATATTTAGGTTTTTCGCTTTTGTTTTCACACGCAAAAGCTTTTTTTTCTTCCCAAATTTTCTGCCATTTGCTTTCAATTTTTTTACTATCGTATTTCATATTTATAACTCCTTTCTAATTTTCTTCATTATTAATTACAATGTCATTATAAGCTTCGAAAGTATTTTTAGCAACCAATTGATTTCTATATAAAAGACCTTCTATTGTAACTTTTAGCCCGTAAATTATAGCTTTATCTAAATCTTCAAATGCTAATTCTCTCATAGCCTTGACGTTTTCATATTTTCTATCTTCCGAAATAAAATCAGCCAAGAAAATAATCTTTTCTAATTTTGACATACCTTTTTTTGCGGTTGTGTGGTACCTTACTGCGTTCAATATATCTTCATCATCAATATGTAACTCATTTTTTATATATACCGCTCCTGAAATTGCATGCCATAACTTTTTTGCTCTTTTCTCAACTTCATCTAATTTTATATTGTTTTCTTTAAAAAGTTCTAAGTGAAATTCATCCGGCATTTCTTTTGTAATGTCGTGTAAAATGCCGGCTATAGCAGCTTTTTCTTCGTTAACATGATATTTTTTTGCAAGTTTTATTGCCATATTTGATACATTCA
>Ga0247609_10001975_pt1 | contig 22758 bp, 15 predicted proteins | sample 172DNAGHGlowgp2_FD_193487 | JGI IMG/M metagenome (GOLD analysis project Ga0247609, IMG submission 193487) | Sheep rumen microbial communities from Palmerston North, Manawatu-Wanganui, New Zealand - 1728 DNA GHGlow gp2 | ecosystem: Host-associated > Mammals > Digestive system > Stomach > Rumen ...
ACCAAGGACCTGGCTAACACGCTGAACTCTGGTAAGATGCCGGCTCCTACCCGCATCGTACAGGAAGAGGTCGTAGGTCCCTCACTGGGTGCACAGTCTATCCAGCAGGGTATCATTTCATTCATCGTTGCCTTCGTGCTGCTGATGATTTACATGATCATGCTGTACGGCTTCATCCCTGGTATCTTGGCAGATATCGCCCTGCTGTTCAACCTGTTCTTCACACTGGGTATTCTGACATCGTTCCAGGCTGCCCTGACGATGCCTGGTATCGCCGGTATCGTGCTGACGTTGGGTACTGCTGTAGATGCTAACGTGCTGATCTACGAGCGTATCAAGGAAGAGCTGAAGCGTGGCCTCGGCCTAAAGGAGGCTCTGCAAAAGGGTTATTCTAACGCCTTCAGCGCTATCTTCGACTCTAACGTAACCTCTCTGATTACCGGTTTCATCCTGCTGTTCTTCGGTACAGGTCCTGTCAAGGGCTTCGCTACCACTTGGATCATCGGCATCTTCTGCTCATTCTTCACCGCCGTGTTCCTGACCCGTCTGGTCTATGAGAACCGCCTGAAGAAAGACAAGTGGCTGAACCTGACCTTCGTAACCGGTTACTCTAAGAACCTGATGCAGAACGCTAAGTACAACTTCATGGGTATGTACAAGAAGTCGTTCATCATCTGGGGTGTTGCTGCTGTACTGTTCTGCGTATCATTCGCTGTTCGCGGACTCAGCCAGAGCATCGACTTCACAGGTGGTCGTAACTATGTTGTTACCCTCGACAAGGAAACTCCCGTTGAGCAGGTTCGTCAGTCGCTGGCTGGTGCCTTTGTTAACACCATCGGTGAGAATGCCGGTAAGGAGGCTAACACTAGCGTTATCGCTCTGGGTACCGATGGCAAGACCATCCGTGTATCTACCAACTGGGATATCGAGTCTAACAGTCCTACTGTTGACGACGAGGCAGAGACCATTCTCTATAACGCTCTGAAGAAGGGTGGCTTCATCAGCCAGGCTAATGTTGAGGAATTCAAGAACCCCGACGTTCGTGAGGGTGGTTCTATCATCAGCTCAGCAAAGGTTGGTCCTGCTGTGGCTAAGGACATCACCTATGGTGCTATCATCAGCGTATTCATCGCTCTGATTGCCATCTTCCTCTACATCCTGCTGCGCTTCCGCAATGTGGCTTTCTCTACCGGTGCCACCATCGCCCTTGCGCTCGATGCCCTCGTGGTCATCGGCTTCTACTCAGTACTGTGGGGCTGGGTTCCCATGTCGCTGGAGATCGACCAGGTGTTCATCGGTGCCATCCTGACCGTGATAGGCTACTCTATCAACGATAAGGTGGTGGTCTTCGACCGCATCCGTGAGAACTTCCAGCTCTATGGCAAGCGCGACCGCCAGCAGCTCTTCAACGACTCGCTGAACCAGACACTGGCTCGTACCATCAACACCTCTGTAACGACCTTGATAGTGTTGCTGTGTATCTTCATCCTCGGTGGTGATTCTATCCGCAGCTTCTCATTCGCCATGATTCTCGGTGTTGTCTTCGGTACGCTGTCGTCACTGTTCATCGCTGCTCCTACCGCATTCCTAGTGATGGGTCGTACCATCCGTGAGGATGAGGCTACTGCTGAATAACAAGAAGTAACATACAAATAAATCAGCCCGCTTCCATCATGGAGGCGGGCTGATTTGTTTCTGGGGAAACAAATTCTTTTTTTTCTGGAAACGAATGTTATTTTTCTTAGAAACGAATTATCCTAATTGGTCCTAATTTTTATCACGAATTATCCTAATTATTATTTAAAATTTTAATTAATTAAATTCGTGGATAAAATTCGTTTTAATTATTCAAATTCGTTTCTTAAATAACAACTCCCCTTCGTTTCTGAAGATCATTTTATTTCAATTAAAGTAGTAGAGGAACGCGGCGATGCCTTCGAGGGCGGGCTTGCGCTGTCCTTCAATCTCAATCTTGAACTTAATCTCTGCCTTGCAGATGCCACGCAGGTTCTGGATGTTGTGGAGGGTGGTAACCAGACGCACGCGTGAACCCGTAATCACAGGCTGACCAAAGCGCATATCCGTCATACCGTAGTTCACCAGCATCTTGATGTTGTGAACCTCTATAATCTGGTCCCACATGTAGGGCAGCAGGCTCAGTGTCAGATAGCCGTGGGCGATGGTCGACTTGTAGGGGCTCTCTTCCTTGGCGCGAGCCACGTCGACATGTATCCATTGATGGTCCAGTGTTGCATCAGCAAAGAGGTTGATACGGTCCTGATCTACCTGCAGCCAGTCTGATGCTCCCAACTCTTCGCCCAGGTGGGCGGCAAACTCGTCGTACGAGTTAATCACTAATTTTCCCATAGTTTTTTTGTCTTTTATAGAAATTTATAGTGCAAAGGTAGTCATTTTTCGCAGAAAATGACTACCTTTGCAGCACTTTTTGTTGCCCTGATAGTTAAATGGATATAACAAGGCTCTCCTAAAGCTTAGTTCCGAGTTCGATTCTCGGTCGGGGTACTTCCTCCAGCTACAAAGATACAAGACGGCCTTAGCCTTCGCTATACAACAACTGTCTTGCAGGAATACGCTCAATAGTTTTACCGTCAGAGGATACGATAATATCTTCGCCACGAAGTGCTTTCTCTTCAAGCATTCGCTTTTCTGCGATTTCTAAACCGCTTCTCAGTTTTTCAGAGAACTCTTTTACTTCTTTATCTGACATAGTTCTGAATTTTAGCAAATAATGGTTCGTCGAAAATTATAGCTTTCGCATTCTTACCACCGCAAGCGATTTGTTTGCGTGGGTATTCGCTGTTATCATAGATATCCCAGTAATCAACTTCGCCCATAAACAATGTGAAGAGATTGTTGATGCCAGCCACGTATCGTCTTCTTGCTATGGGTTCTGGGATATTATGGCCACCTTTTGCAACACGCTCTGCAATACGTTGCAATGCCAGCTCTGGAGAGTTCAGCCAGAAGAATAGAAGTCGGACGGTATAGCCTTGAGTTTGTGCCCTGCGCACCAGATTGATATACGACTTGGTGGCTAGGGTGGTTTCGATGGAAAACGACTCGTTGCGCCTTAATAATTCCTCAATGCGACTTAACATCAAGCGACCTGCCTCAATAGCCACGCTCTCAGGGTTGAATGGCGATAATCCACGTGCTATCTCATCAGCATTGACAAACTCTCTGCAATCCAAAATTTCTGGCAAAACGGTATACGAAGCTGTTGTCTTTCCAGCTCCATTGCAACCACTGATGATATACAGATTCTTTGCCATATCCGCTACAAAGGTACAGACTTTATCCTTAACTTCCAAATATCTTAGTGACTATTTGTCTAAATATATAAATATAATGGAAAACTGGGTTCACGTTCACGTGTAACGTAATGTTTCACAAGGTGTTAAGTGTGAACCTTGTTTTTTATCCAGTAAATTGACCTCGCGTCACCTTAACTTGTTTCCGCATTAGTTGTGTTTTGTTTTCAGTTGACAGTTTATCTGAGTGTTTTACTCCCGAAATAGTCTGTTTTAGGCTTAAAACAACTTGTTTTAGGCCTGAAACAGTTTGTTCCACTAGTAAAACAACAGCTGGAACAACTTATAGGAGGTTGAGAAAGCTTGGAATGGAGAATAATAAATCGTCTATTGAGAATTATATTTGCAACCCAAGATAGAAGAAAGGGGAGTGGAGACATCGATGGGAAGTAAGGTTCACACCTAACACGCTGTATTACAAAATGTTGCACGTGAATGTGAACCTTGGAATTTATGCAATAATACTGTTGATATGTACTGCGAACAGCTAAGTGGTGAACGAGATTAGTCTTTTGTAAAGCCGAGGGTGAGGACGCTGATGCGGATGCCTTCTACGTCTTTGAGGGCGTTGGCACAGGCGATGAGGGTGGCACCAGTGGTACAGACATCGTCGACGAGTAGTACGTGGCGCCCTTTCAGCCTGCTGTCATCCACAAGATGGAAGGTGTCGGCAACATTCTCCTGACGCTGCCAGCGCGTCAGCTTCGTCTGACTTTGGTGAAACTCCTTGCGGCAGAGTGCCTTGGTGACGAGGGGAAGATGAGTGACGTCGCTAACGCCTCTGGCCAGCATCTCACTTTGGTTGTAGCCACGCTGACGCAGTCGCTTACTGGACAGGGGAACGGGCAACAGCACATCGATGTCGCTGAAGAAGTCGGACTGTTGTAGTTCGCTGGCCATGACGCGCCCCATGTCTTCACCGATGTCAGGACGGTTGTTGTATTTCAGACGATAGACCATCTGGGCCATCTCTGCGTGAGGGTGATAGTAGAAGAGGGCAGCGGCTTTCTCGACAGGTGACAGTACCCAGAACAGCTGTGCCATAGGGTTGTCGAGTGGCTTCAGGTGGAAGTTGGTGCGTGGCAGGTGGAACAGGCATACACCACAGAGGGAACGCTCAGTGGGCGCCAGCCGCTGTCCGCACACCACGCACAGTCGTGGGGAGATGAAGTCAAGGATACGCGTAACCCAGTTCATGTTTCTTTAACGACAACCTTTATTATTTTTAAAACAACCTAATTATTATAAAGACAACTTGGACAACTTAGGACAACTATTTTTCTGCCAATGAGGGTGCCCGTAGACGCAGTTGCGTCGTAGGCTAATATGAATGTTGTCCCCAGTTGTCATAGTTGTCTTTTAACATAAAATCCAAGTTGTCGTTTATTCTTCAAAATCCTCTTCGTTGACGTCGAGGCACTGGCGGATGATGTCGAAGGTGAAGCCGCGACTGAGGGCAAAACGCACCAACTTCTGGTTGAGTTCGTAGTCGTTGGCAGCCTTGGTGCTACGGCGTTTCTGTTTCAGCAGTGGGCGTAGCACAGCGAGGTATTCGTCATCCTCTACCTCGTCGAGTACCCGTTGGCGGATGTCCTCGTCGATATGCTTCTGCCATAGCGCTTGCTCCACCTTTCGACGCCCCCACTTGTTGTAGCGCACCTTGTCTTTGACAAAGGCACGGGCATAGCGCTCGTCATCAACATAGCGCTCGCTGACCAGGCGTTGCATCACGCGGGCCTGCTCTTCCTCTGGCAGTTCCCAGCGACGCATCTTCTCCAGCATCTCGTGTTGGCAGTGCTCAGCCTGGGCACAGAGTGCAGCCAATTGGAGGTAGGCCTCCTGTTCTGTTTTTTGTTTCATCTGATGGCTTGTATAAAACGCGTCTTGCCAAACTGGTCGTCCTTGATGTCGATGTCGTGATACGACATCGTACTCAACATTTCGCGGAGGGGACTGGCATAGAGCGGATTGATTTCGAAGTAGAGCGAACCGCCGGTCTTAAGTGCCGATTGTCCATATTGGGCAATGGCTCGATAGAACAGCAGCGGATTGTCGTCAGGCACGAAGAGGGCTGTATGTGGCTCATGGGCCAATACGTTCTGCTCCATCTCCGTGCGTTCCTTATTACAGATATAGGGCGGATTGCTGACGATGAGGTCCCAGCCTCCCCCCATCCCCCTCCAAAGGGAGGGAGAGCCTGGTGCGGTGAGGACGTCGACCTCTTGGAAGGTGACGTCGGCACCTAATCGTTGGGCGTTGCCTTTTGCTACACGCAGGGCGATGGGCGAGATGTCCCAGGCGGTGACTTGGCTGTTGGGAATGTCGAGAGCCAGTGTGATGGCTATGCAACCACTGCCGGTGCCGATGTCGAGAATAGTGCGATTGGGAAACCCAATCGCCGCATGCTTTGTGATGAGGCGGCACAGGTGCTCTGTCTCTGGTCGTGGAATCAGGATGCCGGGCTCTACATGGAAAGTGCGTCCGCAGAAGTCGGCTTGCCCCAAGATGTATTGCACGGGCTCGTGTTCTATCAGCCTTTTTGTGATTTCTTCCAGTTCTGTTTGGCGGTCTAAGGATAATTGTGTATCTTTGCCGATGTAAATGTCCGACAGCGTGAGGCCATAGCGCACCTCATAGACCATGCGGGCCACGGCTTTCGCCTCGCCCTCGTCGTATACCTGCGCCAGTTTGCGCCACATCTCGTTGTAAGTCATAGTGCAAAGGTAGTACAAACCGAATGAAAAACCAAATAAATTTGGGCTTTTCTGAGGTGCAGCCTACCTTAACCAAAGGTTAATATTACGAAAAATATGGGAACGAACCAAATTTCTATAGACGAAAAATATATGCAGCGCTGTCTGCAACTGGCAGCCAATGGTATTCAAGGAGCACGACCCAATCCGATGGTAGGGGCGGTGATAAGCCTCCCCCCAGCCCCCTCCAAAGGGAGGGGGAGTTGGAGGATTATTGGCGAGGGCTACCATGTGCGCTGTGGACAGGGACATGCAGAGGTAAACGCCTTCGCGAGTGTAAAACCTGAGGACGAGGCACTGCTGAAGGATGCTACCATCTATGTCAGTCTGGAACCATGCTCTCACTATGGCAAGACACCGCCCTGTGCCGACCTTATCATCAAGAAAGGTGTACGTCGTGTGGTGGTGGGTACCATAGACCCGTTTGCCGAGGTGCAGGGTAGGGGCATCAAGAAGTTGCAGGATGCAGGCATCGAGGTGACAGTAGGTGTGCTGGAGAAGGAGTGCCAGTGGCTGAACCGTCGTTTCTTCACCTACCACTCCAAGCATCGTCCCTATATCATTCTGAAGTGGGCACAGACGGCCAATGGCTTTATCGATGACCACGGCAAGGCCCTGCAGATCAGCAATGAACAGACACAGATGCTCTCACACCAGCTGCGTGCTGAGGAGGACGCCATTCTGGTGGGTCATACCACCGATGCAAGAGAACATCCGCAATTGACGGTCCGTCATTGGCACGGCCCCAATCCCAAGCGTGTTGTCCTGACCCATCAGCGCCCATTGCCTCAGCTCATCGATGACCTCTATCAGCAGGGCATTCAGTCACTCATCGTCGAGGGTGGACGCCAGACCCATGAATCGTTCATTCAAGCAGGTCTGTGGGATGAGATACGTGTCGAGACAGGTTCCGTTACCGTCAGTGACGGCACCCGTGCTCCCCAGCTGCCTGCCAACGTCTTGTTGCTTAGCCAAGAGATGTATGGCGGCAACACCCTGTGTCGCTATGTATCAGTGACATCATGATAAAAGAAGTAGGGGATGCACCAAGAAGATGCATCCCCCACTTTATAGCGTCAAACACTCCAATTTACTTGATGGTGACTTTCTGAATGACATAGCCGTTACCAACGACTCCAAGTCCTTGTTCGTTGAGATAGTCGAGGGTGGTAACTTCGTACTCCATCGTGCCCTCGCCTTCTGACAGACTCTGCTTACAGCCGCCTTCTGCATCCCATTTAACACCGGAATTGATGTCATTCCACCATGATGTGGCAATAGCACCTTCAGCGCCGCCATCAGCTACGTAATACACGGTGATAACAGTTCCGACCTTGATGCCCAGACTGGGAATATCATCTTTTTCCCAGGTTTGGGCACCCCATGCGAGTTTCTCAGAAGGACCTGTATAGATGACCTTTTCACCAGAATACTGAGGATTGGTGTTCAGCTCAATCTCGCCAGCATCGAAGATGTTGCCTTCCTGATCCTGCAACTGCAGTTTGTAGACGCCGTCAGCCAGTTCGGGAACAGTATATTCAATATAGTCGCCTTCCTCGTTATAGGTAGCATCAACTGCTGTACCACCGATAATCACCTTGGCTACTTTCGATATGTTAGAGCCATGCATCGTTGCCTTGGTACCCTGCTTCACCAGAGTCTCGTGGATATCGCTGCCTGCAGGAGCAGGATCGGTAGCAGCAGCCGTTACAGTAATATTGAGGGTACGCGAGGTAGTCTTACCTACAGTGGTGGTAGCAACGATCTTCAGTACGTGGACGCCCATAGGAAGAGTCTGGTCAATAATGGTACCCTCAGCTATCTGTACACCATCCAGCAACCATGTCACTGTTGTATACTTGATGGGAGTCACCTTAATCTCGATATTCAATTTGGTCAAGCGATTCAATGTCTGGTCTGCCAAATCGGTATTCAGAATGCGGGGATCATCGTTCTCCGATACCGTGAAGAAGGGATCTTCATCAGAAGAACATGACGTGAGAGCTGTGGTTCCTGTGAAGGTAAGGCACATCATGAATAACATGGTCAGTGCTTTCCAGCCCATATGTTGATATTTGTTCATATTGTAAGTCATAATCTTAACACTAAATGATTAATACATAATTATTACTTAATGTATCCCTTTCCGAACGGGGGAGTAAAGGTCTCCTGTACATTAAGGTCGTATTTATCCCACCATAGTTGCTTATGCCAGTCGTCCTTACCGCCCATACGGTCAAGAGCTTCTTGGTAATTGGCGCTGTTATACTGTTGTTCCAATTCCGGATAGTTCAGGCGGGTAGGCATCGTCATATCCGAGCCTGGGACAAAGCCGTCAGTGAATATTTCAAGACGTGTTCTGTCAAGTACGGCAGGATAGTCAGAGCGACGCATGTTGGCCCAAGCCTCTGAAGGATTCGTCAGGTGGAGAATCCAAGCCTGTGTATTAATCGTCTCTCTCGGGTTAGCACCCAATGGATTGTTCTGCAGGAAAGTATCAATCTCGTCCGAAGTGATCTTATTGGAAGTGAGATAATAGTTGTTCAGCATCTCCATCGAAGCGCGCACGCCAGCCTCATAGTGACTCTTGGCATCACCACTTGTGACTGTCCATCCCTTAGAAGAAGCCTCGGCCAAAAGGAATTCCACTTCAGCATATGTAATAAGTATACCAGGATTTGTCGGCATCTCAAAGTCGATATTCAACATCGGACGCATGGCACGAGCACGGTAGTCACTGTTGTCGTAGTTGTTAGGATCCTGCTCAGCCCACTTCTGCAGTGTTGGGAATTTGTCTGTAGAGAGAACATTCATCCAGTTGTGCCACCATGCAGCACCAGGATTGCAAGGTTCTTCACCGACAGTTGCGCTAAAATTAGCCAGCAATTCATCCGTCAAATCGATATTCTGCTCTTTGTCAGGTTTCGTTTGGTTACGCTTGATGTTATAATAGTGACGGCAGATGCGATAGAGACGGGGGTCAGTCGTATTTTTCAACTGATAGAACAGCGTAGAGCATACTAAAGTAGGCGAGCTGGGATCTTGTCCGTAAAGAATCTCACTCAGTGCATTGGTACGGAAATCATAGTCATCTGCACCTTTATAGAAAGTATAAGGTGAATCACTATATACAACATATGCATCATCTGCGGCAGAAGCAATATAACCATTGTTCATTGCTTTCTCAAATTCAGCCCTGGCTTTTTCAGGCTCAATGTCTGAGATGCGCATGGCATAACGCATACGGAGAGAGTTGGCATATTTTTTCCACTTATTGATGTCACCACCCATGCTGGTCACATCACCAGTGATGCGGTCAGTGCCAGTACCAAGTTGCTTTTCGCAAGCCTCCAATTCTTCGAAGAACCAGTAGTAGAGTTCCTTTACGGTGTCATACTTCGGTGTCGATTTACCTTCGATAAAGCCTAGACCGGCATCAAAGCAAGGTACATCACCATAAATATCGGCCAACACTCCTGTCAAGAATACACGGTGAATACGTAAAGCCGCATTCAGATTGGGCTTGTCTTCGGAATTGTGGATGGCATCGACGAGGTTCTTAATAGCCAGTACATAGTATCGGTCCCAAATACGACGGGTGATGTCGTTCTCGAAATGAACAGAACCTGCATAGTAAGTTACATTCCAACCACCAGCCAAGTGCTGAGTGAAACCAGTGATATAGTTACGATAAGTATCCATCAGACTGATGTCACCATACGTCTGCAGTAGACATGTGGTCAATTGTGCATTGGGGTCGAGTTGTGAAACTTTCGACTCATCGGTGTTCAAGTTTTCCATATAGCTGTCGCTGCAGGCAGTAAAGCTCAATGCTACGACGGTCAGAAATAAATATATCTTTTTCATAATACGTATGTGCGATTAGAATTTGACGTTAACATTGAAACCATAGCTGCGGCGTGAGGGCAGTGAACCATACTCAAGACCGAGACCGGAGGTGTTGTAACCAGAGTCAGGATCGATATTAGGAATGCGCTTCCAGATGATGAACGGGTTGCGGGCCACGAAGCTCAGGCTCAGGCTCTTCACAATCTTCAGCTTGCTAAGCATCTTCTCAGGGAAGGTATAGCCAAAGGTAATCTCACGACATTTGATATAAGAGTTGTCATATACGAAAGCGCTCTGCACGTCATTGGCAATAGCTTTCCAATAGGTTTCAGGATTGACAGGGATATCGTTCTGCTTATAGGTACCATCACCATTATCGATGACACCAGGAGCAATAAATCCTTTGCATAAGCCTGCAGCACGCCATTCGGCATCCGACATTCCAGCAGCCTGACGAGCTTCTTCAGAAGCATACCATTCATCACGACCAGCCAGTGTCTGGATGGCTTTACCTGTCTTATATGCTGAGTTCATAGACATTGAATAGAGGTCGGCACCTATCTTTACGTCGAAGCCTGCAGAGAGGCGGAAGTTCTTATAGGTAAAGGTAGAATAGAAACCACCTGTCCAGTCCCACGATGAGTTACCAATCGTCTTAATCTCTTCATCAACCTCTGGCAAACCTGTCTGGGCATTGATGATCACCTGTCCGTCAGGAGCACGCTTGAAGTCTTTACCACGGATGGCACCATAGTCCTCGCCAACTTTAGCTCCTACACTGACGCCACACCATGAAGCGTTGGCCAATTCGAAATAGTCCATACCTTCAACGAGTGACTTCACCTTATTAATATTCTTCGAATAGTTAATACCTGCATCCCATGCAAAGTCCTTGTACTGGAATACACGACCGTTAACAGCAATCTCGATACCCTTATTCTCAATCTCACCAGCATTGATCAAACGATATGAGTAACCAGAGGTTGTTGTCGAAGCGAGACCTATAATCTGGTCTTTAGACAACTGGTTATAGTAAGTCATATCTAAACTCAAGCGATTGTTAAAGAACTTCATCTCCACACCAAGTTCGAATGAGTTGGTGCGAGTAGGCTTCAGATCCTTGTTCGGCTGGGTACTATTGTTAATCATACCAATAGTATATCCAGAATAGGTGTACTTTCCTGTAGTATAATTCAGTGCCAGCTGATAAGGATCGGTATCGCTACCTACCTGAGCCCAAGAGGCGCGGAACTTACCATAGTTGATGAGATTCTTGTTCTGAATAAACTCTGAGAACACCACGCTACCCGAGAATGAAGGATACACATATACATTATTATTAATAGGTAGCGTAGAAGACTTATCACCACGTAAGGTAGCCTCTAAATAGTAGGTGTGTTTATAACCGACACTGGCCGATCCGAAGATAGAGTTGATCTGTTTCTGATACATATCCTCGCGTACGTTCTGCTCCTGATAGTTCATAATGTTGACAACATCGTTCATCTGCTGGTCCATACCAGTAGCGGTCGTTGTTTTGTTATTAACTTTAAAGATATTACCACCCAGAGTAGCGTTAATGTCGAAGTCACCGAACGAATTATTATAGAGAGCCAGCAACTCTGCGTTGAGGGTACGGTTGTTGAATATCTTGTTTGTCAACTGTCCGGCAGGTGTGCCAGGCGTTGTCTTGGCAATATAATCCTCAAAGGTCATATTGTTAATATCTGTACCAACAGTTCCCTGCAGCTTCAGGTGGTCAGTGATATTCCAGATAGCCTTAACAGTAAAACGGAACACATCTTTTTTCGTGGTGTTATCGTTCTTGTAGAGGTCCCAATAAGGATTCTTATTATACGGGTCATTACCATTCCAGTTTGAGTAGTTGCCTTCTGCATCCTGATAGGTTTGCAGCCACGCCTGATTATAAGTACCGGCCAGCGTCATGAGGTTTTTACCGACGTTACTCTGAGAGTCACCCAGGGCAGGACGGTTCTTTACATCCTCACGAGTATAGTTAGCTGTGAAATCAAGATCAACAGGGCCTGCGGCACTAGTGACACGCAGATTAAAGTTGTCACGACTCATATTCGTGTTGGGGAGGATGTCTTTATTGCGCATATCGGTCATGGAGAAGCGGATACCCGTCTTACCACTGTTCACACTCAAAATAGCAGTATTCTGTGTAGTGAAACCCGTACGGAAGAATCCGTCGGCATTGTTGGGATACATCTTGAACTCGCGCTCAACACCATCGAAATACTTATAGATAAAGCTATCTGCCTTGGGACCCCAGCTAGAATTTGTACCCGAGGTGCTCGATGTGGGCAGCTTGCCACCATAACCCATACCATATACCTCTTGGATGTCATCCCACTTAGCCAGCTGAGTATCGATAGTGAACGAACCATTATACTCAACACCGATACGATCCTTCTCAGCCTTCTTGGTGGTAATCAGAATCACACCGTGAGAGGCACGGCTACCATACAGGGCAGAAGCAGCAGGACCCTTCAGCACAGTCATGTTCTCGATATCATCAGGGTTGATGGCAGAGATACCGTCACCGAGGTCATAACCACCTGCTTCACCTGCACTACCAAAGTTGGTATTGTCCAAGGGTACACCATCAATTACATAGAGGGGCTGGTTGTTACCTGTCATCTCAGTGTTACCACGAAGCAATACGCGGGTAGAACCGGCAGCACCACCAGCAGTATTCTGGACCACGAGACCGGCCACTTTACCAGACAATGAGTTGATTACGTTGGTTTCCTTGGCCTTGGTGAGCTCTTCACCCTTCACCTCAGAAACGCCATAACCCAAGGCTTTGCGGTCACGCTTAATACCTAGGGCAGTAACTACTACCTCGCTCAGTTGGGTCTTGTCTTCGTCCAGTACAACTTTCATGTCCTTCTGAGCCTTTACGCTCTTGGTGGCATAGCCGACGTAACTAATCTCAAGGATGTCGCCAACCTTACACTTCAATTTGAAATGACCTTCAAAGTCGGTCACTGTTCCACTGTTGGTACCTGCAACCTTGACGGTAGCTCCAATCAATGGACCATTGGCATCTTCAACCGTACCAGAGATAATCTGGTCGACTGGAGTTTCTGCCAGTTCTGCACGTGTGCTCTTTTCAGCAGAGGCCGAAAGCGGGAAGCACAGCATGCCTGCACTTAGCAGACAGAGAAGCATTTTTGTTTTCTTCATTTTGTTATTAATTTGAGTTATGTTAGATAATAATTAGTATACTATTATTTCTTAAGTGGATAAATGTATAACAGACCTAGCATGAGGGCTGCAATGATTGCCGGGAAGATGGAGAAGAGCAACCATATCATTTGGTTGACTGCTTCGGCATCGGTGATGGTAATAACTGTTTGTCCAGCAGCATCGGTACCAGAGATGAATCCTGAGAAGCCCAGGAACAGAGCTACCAACGAACCACTAATGGCTGTGCCGAACTTCATGGCCATGGTACCGGAAGAGAAGATGACGCCTGTGGAAGACGTGCCGTTCTTCTCAGTGGCATAGTCGGCCACATCGGCATACATAGACCACAGCAGTGGTGAATAGATGCCGATACCGGTGGAGGTGAGGATGACAACAGCCACAAGTACCCAGATATAGGCGGGATCCATGGGGACAAAGAAGAATGCCACACTGGTGACAATGCAGATAACTGCTGCCCACATGAAGGCCTTGCGCTTTGAACCTACCCACTTGGTAAAGACGGGTGATACACCACCGAAAATCATGCATGTCAGTTCACCGAAGGTCATGAATACCGTGTAGTTGATAATCAAACCGCTCACAGTGACGTCTCCATGCATGCAGTACTCAAAGAGGTAGCCTGCCACCGCATAGCGGAAACCATTGAAGAAGTTCATGCAGACGCCGATGAGGGTGAGGATAACCCACGGACGGTTCTTGAAGAGGTCGGCAAAGGGCTTGAACGAGAACTTCTCAGCGCGGATGGGCTTCAGACGTTCTTTTGTCAGCAACCCACAGGCTAGTGTGCCTGCGGCAGCGAGGACTCCGAAGAAGGCACCAAGTACGGCGTACTGATGCTGATCAGTTCCTCCGACCAGCTTCTGCAAATAAGGAAAGCTGAGCAGGGTGACGAAGCCCATGGCATAGGCACCCACCATGCGGAACGAGGAGAACTGGTTCTTCTCGTTGTCGTCATCGGTCATCACGCCAAGCAGTGAGCCGTAGGGCACGTTGACAGCCGTATAGACCACCATCATCATCAGGTAGAGTGTGTAAGCCCAGATGCGTTTGCCCATAGGTCCGAACTCTGGTGTGTAGAGCAGGAGCGCAAAGATGAGGCCAAACGGAATGGCACCATAGATGAGCCAAGGACGATAGGTTCCCCAACGGCTCTGTGTGCGGTCGGCCAGCATACCCATCATCGGGTCGGTGACCACGTCGAACATGCGGGCTATCAACATCAGGGTTGCCGTGTCGGCCACGGTCAATCCGAAGACATTGGTGAAGAACAAGGGGAAGGCTATGGACATCACCTTCCAGGTAATGCCACCAGCAGCAGCGTCGCCTACCGCATAGCCAATCTTTTCTCTTAACTTTGCCATATGATCATTTATCAATTATCATTTATCAATTATCATTTAGGCCGAAGGCCGCATCATTTGTCATTTAGGGCAGAGCCCGCTTACATAATCACTTCCACAGTGTGCTTACCGGGTGTTGCGGTGATAACGCAGCCCTCAACGGGAGAACCGTCGAGTACAATGCTCTTTACTCCGCTCTCCTTGCCGTCGGGGTTCTTCACCGTGATGTCAAACTCTGCATCGCGCAGCACACGGTGTACCGTATACTCCTTGAGCGTTGACGGGATACAAGGATCAATCTCGATACCGTCATAGGTGGGCTTGATACCCAGGATATACTGTGTAATGGTAATCCAGTTCCAGGCAGCGGTACCAGTGAGCCATGAGTTCTTACCCTCACCAGGCTTGGCGGCATCCTTACCGGCAACCATCTGACAGTAGACGTATGGTTCTACCTTGTGCAGCTGCTGGTCCTTGATCCATGCAGGACAAATCTTGGTATAGTGCTCCCAGGCATCGTTACCACGACGAGCTACCGTCTCACCAATGATGACCCATGGGTTGTTATGGCAGAAGATACCGGCATTCTCCTTGTATCCTGCGGGATAGCTGGAGATCTCACCCATCTCTACATAGTAGCGGGTGAAGGCGGGGTTGTTGAGTACCATACCGTGCTCACAGTCGAGATACTTCTTACAAGAATCGAGAGCTTTCTCCACCATGCCATCCTCGAGACCGATACCGGCCATGGTGCAGAAGCCCTGACTCTCGATGAAGATCTTACCCTCTTCACATTCCTTACTACCAATCTTATTGCCATAAAAATCATATGCACGCAAATACCAGTCACCATCCCAGCCATGCTTCTTCACGGCCTCAACCATAGCGTCGATGCACTTCTGAGCGCGCTGAGCCTCCGAAGTAAAATTGAAAGATTGAAGAGTTGAAGAATTGAAGTTCTTACTCAATTCCTCTACTTCAATTTTTCCATTTTTCAATTCTTCAATTTTACGGCAAAGCTCCACATATTGCTTGCCCGTCAATACGAAGAGACCGGCAATCATCAGTGACTCGGCTTTACTGCCCACGCTATTGTTCTCTGTGGTCTGGAACGACTCGTTGGGATCCCATGAGAAGCAGTTCAGGTTCAGACAGTCGTTCCAGTCGGCACGACCGATGAGTGGCAACATGTGAGGACCAAGGTTCTCTACCACGTGGTTGAACGAGATGCGCAGGTGTTCGAAGAGTGACACCTCGCTGCCGGGCTGGTTGTCCCAGGGAACCTGCTCGTCGAGGATAGAGAAGTCGCCCGTCTCCTTGATGTATGCCACGGTACCGAAGATGAGCCAGCAAGGGTCATCGTTGAAACCGCCACCGATATCGTTATTGCCACGCTTGGTAAGTGGCTGGTACTGGTGGTAGCAGCCACCATCGGGGAACTGCGTAGAGGCAATATCGATGATGCGCTGACGGGCACGACTCGGAATCTGGTGAACGAAGCCTACAAGGTCTTGGTTAGAGTCGCGGAATCCCATGCCACGGCCCACGCCGCTCTCAAAGAACGATGCCGAACGAGAGAAGCAGAACGTTATCATACACTGATACTGGTTCCAGATGTTGACCATACGGTTCATGCGCTCGTCGTCACTCTTGACAGTGAACTTCGACAGCAGACCATCCCACAAACTGTTCAGCTCCTGGAATGCTGCATCTACAGCCTCAACTGTTGCGAAGCGGTCGATGATGGCATGAGCCTTCTTCTTATTCACCAGCGTTACATCAGAATCCTGTGATGAGATGAGCTCGCCACGCTGCTTGCGGGCAATATCTACCTGACAGAACTTCTCCTCCTGCTCGTTCTCTACGTAACCCAGCACAAAGATGAAGTCTTTCTGCTCGCCTGGCTGCAGTGTCACCTCTTTATAATGTGAGGCAATGGGGCTCCAGCCGTGAGCCAGTGAGTTGGCGGGCTTGCCAGCCATTACGCACTGAGGATTAGAGAAGTCGTTATACAGGCCGATGAAGGTCTCGCGGTCGGTGTCATAGCCGTCAGCCTTGGCATTGGTCAGGGCATAGTAGGCATAGTGGTTGCGGCGCTCCTTATACTCGGTCTTGTGATAGATGGTAGATCCGTTCTCTATCTCCACCTCACCGGTAGACCAGTTACGCTGGAAGTTCTCCATATCCGTAGCGGCATTCCACAGACACCACTCAGCAAACGAGAAGAGTTTCAGCGTCTTCACTTCCTTAGAGTTGTTCTTCAGTGTCAGTTTCTGCACCTCTGCCCATGTGTGCAGAGGAACGAAGAAGAGTACAGAGGCTTCCACACCGTTCCTGCTACCCGTAATGCGGGTGTAGTTCATGCCGTGACGGCACTCGTAGCTGTCCAGGGGAGTCTTGCAGGGCTTCCAGCCAGGATTCCATACAGTCTCGCCATCCTTGATATAGAAGTAGCGGCCTCCGGCATCCATGGGGACACCATTGTAGCGGTAACGTGTGATGCGGCGGAACTTAGCGTCTTTGTAGAAGTCGTAGCCACCGGCAGTATTTGAAATCAGTCCGAAGAAGTCCTCGTTGCCTAAATAGTTAATCCAAGGGAACGGTGTTGCGGGGTTGGTGATGACGTACTCGCGATGCTGGTCATCGAAATGTCCAAATGTATTCATTATATTCTTTTCGTTATGTCGTTATTCCGTTATTTCGATGTTTTGGGTTATTTTCCTGTCAGCAGGTCAACAAGTCCCTTGTCCTTGAAGTCGTGCTTCTTCTGGTCCCAGAAACCGAAGTCTGCATCATAGCACCAGGTTGTCCAGGCAATATTGTTCTCTTTGAATACAGTAAGCATGTCCTTGGTCCACTTGTAGGCCAGCTCGCGGTCCACGGGTTCGTAGACACCCCACTCGCCACAGAACAGTTGCAAGTCATACTTCTTGGCAGCAGCGATGGCATCCTTGAAGTCAGCACGGATCTTGTCGATGTTCCACTCCTGTGTAGTGTAGTGGTTCTCGTCAATTAGCTTCTTGACAGAGTCGGGAGCAGCCTCGTAGTCCTCCTGTGACACCAGCACGCCGGGATAGTTTACCTTACCTGTGTACTTACCGATGGGTGTCCACCATGCACCGTAGTGAGTCAGAATCATGGGGTTATAATAGTGGAACGAGAGGATGATATTCTTGTCATTCTCGGGTACCTTCAGGTACTTCATGGTCTCGTAGCCCTGCCACATGTTCGAGCCGATGACCAGTGTACGCTGAGGCTCACGCTCGCGCAGCGCCTGATGAACCTTAGCAATGAGTTGGTTCCACTGTTCGTGGTCGTCAGCAACGGGTTCGTTCATAAACTCGTAAGCTACTGAGTCCACGCTGTAGCCCTTCAGCACGTCAGACAGCTGATGCCACATGTTGATGAGGTCCTGCTGTGACTTCTCAGAGGTAAACAAGGTGTTGGCATCGGCTTGTCCTTCGTTGACAGCATTGAAATAGTGTGAACGGATGATGTGCAGGTCGACGATGGTGCGCAGGTGATGCTTCTCTGCCCAGTTGATGGCATTAATCATCAGTTCCCAGGCTTCAGGAAGCTTGTTGCCCTCCTCGTCCCAGAACTGTACCTCGTCAATCGGCAGACGTACGAAGTCGAAGCCCAGTGAATCGAGGCGCGCAAAGTCGTCCTCCTGGATGTGTCGCTCACGAGCCTCACCACGTTCCTCCGACTGTGATAGCCAGTGGCTCACGTTCGTACCACGCTGAATCTTGAAATTATTTACTTCGTTGGTCTCACTCTTCTTCGTGCAGGCTGTCATCGCCAACGTCATCATGGCAATCACTGCCATGTAATTCATAAGCTTTCTCATTTTTTTATGTAGTTATTATGTTATTTCGATTTCCCTTCCATGATACCCTTCAATATCCAGTCGGCCTTGACCTTCATACTGGCATTGCGGTCAAAGATGCCGAAATGCTCGGAACCACTGCCGAAGCTGTTGTTATCCCAGATAAAGGTAGAGAAACCACGTTTCTTAGCTTCGCTGACTAGGAAACTGCAGTAGTAGGTCATGTTCTCATGGATAAGGTCGGTCTCTCCGGCTTTCTGGCGGTCGGTGACGCCCCATTCTCCCATAACAATACCTAGACCTTTGTTGCTCCAGGTGTTGACGACTTTGTCAAAGAACTCTGTCATGCTCTTCTCATCATTGGGTGATGCCTCGCCCTTGGACTTGTAGGGCTCACCCCAGTAGTTACACTTACACTCGCCGGCATAGTCCCAAGGGGTATAGTAGTGGAACTCCACACTCACGTAGTCGAGACCGCCGTTCTCCGCATCCGTAGGAATGATGAAGTCGCCATTATACAGTCCGAAGTCAGGGTTACATACATAGGTCTGCACGATGAGGTGACGCTTCGCATTGTTGCCACCCGTGGCACGTACCACGTCGATAAATGTCTGGTTGTAGCTGTTCTGTACGGCCAGGTTCTCAGCAGTGGGCTTGCCCCAGTTGTCCCGAACGTGTACCTCGTTGGTACCTGCAAAGGCCACACGGTAGTCGTAGCTGGCAAACTCGCTGGCAATATTCAGCCACAGCAGAGCCAGTTTCTGGTTGTTCTCTTCCTTGTATTCGTTGGTAGGACGTCCCTCCAGCCATTTGTCGTGGTGGGTGTTGATAATTACCTTCAGATCGTTCTGCAGGCACCAGCCTACCACTTCCTTGATACGTGCCATCCATGCCTTGTCAATACTCATGGCTGCTGCATTGGTGATGTGACACTGCCAGCGGACGGGGATGCGCACGGCGTTGAAGCCAGCCTCTTTTACAGCCTTGATGACCTTCTTAGTCACAACAGGGTTGCCCCATGCCGTTTCTGCCTTGATGCTGTTGTCAGCCATGCCAATCTGCATGGACTCGCCATCCTGTCCAGGTGCTGAGCACTCAAACTGGTTTCCGAGATTCCAGCCAACAACTCCTTGGTTCCATTCCTTTGCCGTTGGCTCATTCTGTCCTGTTGTCTTGTCAGCGGCGTCAGTGGCATCTGTCTCCTGACTTCCGCATGCTACCATGCAGCATGTGGTTAGCACTGAGAAGAATACTGTTGATAGCAATCGTTTCATTTGTTTTACCTCCTAATAATTATAGTTGTTTTCAATTTTCGCTTGCAAAGGTACGCTTTTCCCGTCCTAGGCAGGTCTTATGGCATTCAAAAAAGGTTTCAAAACAGAAAAGTGATAGTTTTGAAACCTCTTTTTGATAGAATTTATACCTTCCGTTACTGGTATTTTGAAGGCGATACACCGAAATATTTCTTGAAGACGGTACTGAAATACTTCGGGTTGTCGAATCCTGTCAGTGTGGCAGCATCAGATACGCTTCGCCCGTTTCGTAGCATGGAGGCGGCACGTTCCAGACGGATGATGCGGATGAAGTCTTGTGGAGACTTACCAGTATACGACTTCAGTTTGACATAGAACAGTGTGCGACTCATGGCCATCTCACGGCACAGCTGGTCAATGGTGAATGTGGAGTCACTGAGGTGTTCTGATAACAGTTGAGTCACTTTGTTGATAAAATCCGATTCGGGCTCAGCAGAACTGGCAGGCTCTTCGTCGTGGTAGGGTAGTGTGGCTATCTTTTGCACATCTTGAGCTTTCAGGTGGTCAATGGTCAGTCGCATGTATTTCTCATGCAATTCGTACACTTTCCAGGCCCCATAGAATACTAATAGGATGAGAACGATATAGATGCACCACATCCACCAGGAGTTCCACCAGGGCTGACCAATGACGATGGTCAGTTCTTTGGAGTCTATCACAGTACCCGTGGTACGGCTGACACATTGCAGCGTTAGTTGGTGTGTTCCCGACTTCAGTTCGATGAAACGGATATACTGCAAGTCGGTAGGCATGCTCCATTCGCCATCTCCTATCTTGTAGCGGTAGGCGATGTCGAAATGGTTACGCATATTGACACTTTCATACAACAGGTCAAAGGTATGCTGCCAGTAGGACAGCCTTAGCTCGCCCTTGTCGGAGATTTCCTGCATGTGGTTATCCTGTGGCTCTTTCTGGTCTGTGTCGTAGTTGATACCGAGAAAACGGATGTTGGCAATATAGTTGATGGGCTGGACCTTTTCCGGATGGACCACGATAGCTCCTGTCGTAGAACCGAAGATAAGGTCGCCGTCAGGCAGGGCCTCTGCAGCTCCCATACTGTACTCCCTGTTGAAACCATAACAGTAGTTGGCATTGCTGACTTTGTTGGTGGCGTCGGGCGTAACAAACGCTATTCCTTCGTTGGTAGCTATCCAGATGCGTCCGTCACTGCTCTTCACCAGACTCCTGACGTAATTAGAGGGAAGACCGTCGTTGACGGTTATCTGACGACTTTCGTGCTTGGCCAGATGGAAGACATAGATGCCTCCGCCATCGGTGGCAATCCATAAATCCATTCCAGTGGCCAGCAGGTGGGTCACAAACGGATTCACGTCAGTGACACCCGAAGGGGCATAGTTCAGATCCTTGACTTCTGGGTCGCCAGGGGTGATCAGTTTCAAGCCAAAGGCAGTACCTACGGCTATCTGTCCAGAGGCTAACTGCGTGATGGACTGTACGTCGTGAATGGGATAGTAGTGGGTCTCAGGAGATTGCAGCTGGGCATTTGGCGTCTTTTCGTAGAGCAGGTCGCCATTCAGCGAGCCTACCCATAGGCCACCATCCTTGTCGTAGAATGCCGAATACACGTGGTCGTCGCTCAGAGGACTGTTGTCCTTGGTATAGACCTTGCGCATCATTCCGTGACTATCAATATCCAACAGGCCCTTACCGTAGGTGGCTATCAGTACACCACCGTCCGGCTTCTTGCAGGCACTAAGCACCACTGTCCCTTGGCAGGAGTGGTGCCATTGCCCTGTCGTAAAGTTGATGATGCTGATACCATTGTCTGTCCCCATCAGCAACATGTCTGCCGAGAGTGGCATCACCATGTTCACATGGTCGTTCAACAGACTCTGTCCGTTATTGGTCAGGTGTTGGTAGATGGCTGTTGTACTGCCTATCGGACGTGCAATATCGATACCGCCTGAATAGCTGCCTATCACAATGTTCTGCCACTTGTCCACCAGCATGCTATAGATGCCGTTGCCATGTAGTACTCCATATTCCGAGTCGTTGGCATCAAAGAGCAGCGTACAGTTCCCCCTGCCGTCCCGGCGCATCTGGAAGACTCCCTTGCCGTCCACGCCGATAAGCATCGTATCATCGTCGTAGGGACAAATGCTGCGAATGGGGTTCTGGTGCGGGTTCGTATCTGAGAGACGCACAAAATCATCAGCCGTAATCTTGCCATTCTTGCCGAGCGTTATCAGGTGCAGACCGTTCTCGTAGCCGCCTATCCATAGGCGTCCCGACATCTCGTCATAGTAACCGTATTCTGCATTGTAAGGTAACAGACGGTTGCTTCGCTCATCATAGACACCATCGCGGGCAAAGAACAACAGACGGTTCTTCACGGGTACTATCTTGTTCACGTAGGCACTCTTCATCACCTGTGTCAGTGTGGTGTCTTTCAACATATAGACTCCATCGTGCATGGCCAATACCAGCTTGTTCCCCATGATGTGAATGTCGTTCAGCGCTACTTCGTGTCCCAGCTTCTGTGAGATGCTGATTACAAGGTCAAAACAGTCATATTGGGGATTAAAGACAAAAATAGACCCACGGTTGTCGAATGCGTAGATCTTGCTTTCACCGTATGTCATGCGTATTACGCGCCCGCCCATATGTGAATAGGGGGTGTTCTTGTCCAGGCGATAATTCATGACTTTCGAACCGTTGTACCGTCCTACACCTGTCATCGTGGACCACCAAATGGCGCCTGACGGGGTCTGACAGAGTGAGAAAACACGTTGGTTGTCAATACCTTCCGTTCTTCCTAGGTGTGAAAAGGTGAAGTCTTTCACTTCTAAAGAATAGAGGTGCAGCGTGGTTAGCAGTAAATATATGATTAGACAATGTCTCATATCTTAGGTCTGTTTTTCATCGCAAAGGTACGAAAAGTTGAGCACAAAACAAAGAAACTTGTTTCTTTTTTGCAATTCCTTGCGCTAAGTTAACAAAACGAGGGTGCGTCCAAATGATGTGACCCCGAAAAGTTGGACATTAAATTAAACATTAATTATTCAACTCTCTATAGTAGTGAGCTCGGTATTGTGCCGGGCTCATTCCTTTTAACCTCAATTTTAGTCTTTTATTGTTATACCA
>Ga0247609_10001977_pt1 | contig 22755 bp, 29 predicted proteins | sample 172DNAGHGlowgp2_FD_193487 | JGI IMG/M metagenome (GOLD analysis project Ga0247609, IMG submission 193487) | Sheep rumen microbial communities from Palmerston North, Manawatu-Wanganui, New Zealand - 1728 DNA GHGlow gp2 | ecosystem: Host-associated > Mammals > Digestive system > Stomach > Rumen ...
GACGAACGTCCAGGAAACATCATTGCAGAGACTGAACTCTTCGACGTGATTTCATATATCGACCTCGAAGGCAACGTTGCTTATGCAAGGGCAATCGGACTCAGAACGGACGCTACGCATATCGTGATGACCGGCTACTACCTCAAGGTTGCTTCTCCGACAGAAGAGGACGTCGATATCAACCTCGCTCTGAAGAAGGATGACAAGTTCTACGCTATGACGTGGCTCAAGGAGCGTGATTCGCTTGGCCGTATCTATCTGCTTGCTGATTATCCCGACAACGTGCCTGCACCTCTGGAGTGGCTGTACGTCAAGGATATCATCTCTGAAGACGAGAAGTTCTACGAGGAGTTGTACGATACGGCTCTCGAAATCACATATAAGGGAAATCAGGTAAAAATCACCGATTCGGTTGCTCAGCCTGACCTCGACTACCCGACGATGTGGCACTGCGATTATACAGTTGCAACGGGAGAGACGTTCAGATTGCCGGTGCCCGGCGATGCAACGTTCACTCCGATTAAGACAATCGTGCATCACGTTGTGGCCGGTACAATCGTCGACGAGGAGGTGACCTACGGAAAGACCGACGCTCCTTATGCATGGACGATATTCCCGACCGGCTACAACATCTATTCGGACTTCGACTCAGATTTCTGGACGATATTCGCGAACAACTACACTGTACCTAGTGACGAATATGTTCTCGCGCGCACGCGTACATATTCTAATAATACGCATGCGAGGGAAATGACTTGCATAAAGAAGTCGACCTATTCGGCCGTGACAATCACAGTTCTGGATGAAGGAAAGATATTCGACACGTACACAGGTCTGCCCGGAGAGTCAGTGACGATGCGTACAGACTACACTAAGGAGGGATACACATTTGCTGGATACACTTCGACGTACACAACATTCCCGACTCAGGACGTCTCGACTACAGCGCTCTGGACTGCTATCGTGCCGCCTCCAGATCCTCCAAAGACCAAATATATCACTGTCAGATTCCTTGTGAACGGGTCAGTGTACAACTACGTCAGGACTGCGGCTCCCGTCGAACTGTCGACGATTATTCCGCCTTCTCCGGCAGTTGTAGGATATATCTGGACAGGCTGGTCTGCAACAAGCGGCACACTGAATGCGGACACCGATATCACTTCGACTGTGACTGTTGCACCTTCTGGCACAAAGACTCTGACCTATAAGGTCGACAACCAGATTTACAAGCAGTACGCTGTGGTGCCCGGAGAGCCTTGTCCTGTCCAGCCTTATCCCGTACGGGAGAAGAAGACCTTCTCAGGCTGGAATCCTGCTGTACCTGCTGCGATGCCTAATGCAGATGTGACTTGCTCCGGCACTTTCAGCTGACGATAAATATTCAAGATTATTATGCAGTTCATATTAAAAAATTCGGACGGGACTTATTCCCAGTGCGAGACACTAGAAGGGGGCGGCTACAGAGTCACTGGAGCCGCTCACCCGACTGTGCCTCCGACTGTTGAATCACGTTCGACTGATTATCTTGACGCCTCAGACTACGGCTCGAATGACACTCAGATTTCTATCGGAGAAGTGTACAATCAGTTGCAGGTCAACTGCAACGTCGAAGAAGTCGAGGATGTTGTCGATGATCCTCTCGACGAGGAGCAGCTGACTCCCCGCTTCACCCGAAAGTCTCCCCTGTGTACGGAATACACTTTCTCGGGTGACGGTACAACCTCGTTCGACAACTTCTACAATGTGTTGCACGGAGACGAGACCACAACTTGGGACGGGTACCGCCCCTACAATCATTATATAAGGACGTACACCTCAAATAAGTGGAGATGTTCGGCAGATGACGTCATCCTGGGAGATCATCCTCAGCAATATATCTGGCGTCACGCCAGAGGCGGAATCGGACGTTCTTTCATATGCGAACTGGGATTCACGAAGGCTCCGACTGCCATGAACAACGCTATCATCAATGAAATATCGATGAAGAAATATCTGATTATTCCGGTCAACGGAAACAATGTTGACAGGAGCAGATATGACCAGGGAGAGGTTCACCCGACTGAATCTGAGGTTCAGGCGTGTCCGACCTGCGTCGAGTATATCGGAAATATGACCGGAGCGTACTTGTCTCCCGCGGACGAAAAAACCACGAACTACCTCGTCATGAAGTGCAAGATCAGGGTTGTGCCCTCCTTCTTCAGACAGATGTGCCCGCAGAACGGAATTAAATATGGCCCTCAAGGTCAGTATTATCGAGAGTTGTGGCATAACTGGGATGCACCGCTCGTCAGAGAGACAATCGACGGGGCACCTGCGTACGAGGCAGACCCGTATCGAAGGGAGACCGGTGAATACACATATTCAAAATTGCTTGCGACAACAAAAGACTGGCTGAAAGAACTCTTTTATAAGGACGGTACAATCAACCTCAACCACGAAGAGCAAGGCAACGGGTACTACTACTTCTGCAAGTACAACACGAATGATACTACGGTTGACACGGCCGATCATCTCTGGCTGATGCCGTACAACGATAAGTACAAGTCAGTCAAGGATTTGGAGTTTAACTACTCCCACGAAGGTGATTCGACTGATGACCTCTTCAAGTTAGACTTGCTCTGCTGTGAATTGAAAGTCGGCGATAAGTACTGCTGCGAAATTAAGCACGAAAAGGCTCCTTCGACTTTCGTCTGGCGAACACTAGAAGAAGCACCGACAATCACTTACGCCGGTCAGACAATAAAAAATATATACATCTACATAGGGCCTGACTTGCAGACAGAGGATCCCGCTGACTACGTGTTCGATATGAGTGCGAGCCGCAATATTGCGAACAACATCGACTTCACGATGAATCTCGAGGGAGAGGGAATGGCAATTCCTATCAATTATTCTGACAAATTGTCAGGTCAGGTGTCATTCAAAATCCTCGGCCCGGTTAACGCTGTGTGGAATCAGGTGACAAGAACTCATCCGACTTTTTTCCGACACACATCCTGGGATACAGATTCGTATTTCATCCTTTCGAAAACAGCTTACATAATGTTGGAGGACTTCGGAATCACAGCTGTGACCGATAATGCAGGCAACGAGAACGATAATGATATGGACCTTGTCTACGTGACCGCACAAAATCCTGCGTATATCGAGAAAGGTGAATATGATTTCGACCTTGTGACTCAACTGACTTCAGATGAAGCGCTTGAAAAGGGTGTCAAGACAACAGTGAAGAGCAACTCGACGTACTTAGGCGAGGATAATCTCTCGAGTGTGTACAACACAATCAAGGATTCGTCAGCGAAGCCGGAAGAGATGTTCTTGAATGACTATTGGCCGGACCTTTGCCAGCCGGCAATGATTGTCGAAAGTACACTCCAGGATATTCGTCCGTGGACAACTACCGTGGGAATCGAGTCACTCGACCCCTCAACCGGTTCAGGACGCACTTTCTATACAACCGGACGAGAAATAAACGTCAAGCGTTGTAAAACCAAACTGACACTCAGAGAAATCAAATGATTGAGATTGATAGCTACGCAAGGCCTAAGAAAGAAGGCTCAGGAGGCGGAAAAACAATAATCAATGCAACTGTCAAAGGCAACGCACTCAGTGATATAAAAATCTGGGGCGCAGAATTTGACGGGATAAACGATGTTGACGGAGATTTCACGCTGACAGGAGGCACGATGCGCGTCAGAGGTGATGCAATATTCGAAGCCCCTTTCAACGGGTACGCGAACGGGTCGACCGGCTCATGGATGATGTTCGATGCGCATAATTTCGACGAGAACGCCGAGCTGATGCACTCGAAGCTTGTCCTGTGCAATACGGATTTCGATTTAGTCGGAGAACAGGCTCTGCACTTCGACGGAGTGACCTTAGATAAGTACGGAATTCAGTCGAACGCTCCCTATAAGATTGAGTCTCCGCAGCTGACGATTCTCAGTCACGGATTCGGCGGGTACGTCGATATGGGGCAATCCGGGTACCTTATGGGAGGCTCAATCTATACGAACAACCTATATGCGTACGAGTCCGGTGATATCTACATAGGTGACAACGTGATTGCAGGAAAGGACCTGACTGTCCAGGGAAATCTGAATGCAAAGGACCTTGACGTCCAGAACCTGACTGTCGAGAAAGAGGCCAGAATGAAGGACCTCACGGTGACAGGCAACATGACGATATTCCGACTTTTGATTCAAGAGATTAACAGTCAGGCCGGTACAATCATCCTCTCTGCTGGAAACTTCAAGGTTGATGCAATAGGCGCTGAGCGCGAAATCAATGCAACAACCAACTACGGAGTTGCAGGCTCAGGAATGACTGACGAGAAGTACAAGGTTGTATCTCTCTATCAAATTTCAAAGCGTGACAACACGGAAATCAGCAACACTTGTGTTGTCGGTGACCACGTCATCTGCTATGATGCGAATGTGCCCGACAAGACTACGCTGAATGCGAAATCATATTGGACTTTGGTCACATCGTCCGCAGAAAAGGAGATATATCTGATAGGCGGTGAATCGCATCAGTGCAATCGAATAGATATCGTCACTAAGGTTTATGCGAACGGCGAATGGCGAGACCCGGAATGGGGAAAGGTTCAGATTGCAACCGATGATTCGCTTGCTGTGTTAGGCAGCAGCCGAAGAGAGCGTCAGACTGCAATCGTCCTTGCTTCGACGAACTGGATTGACCTTCACATCAAGGCTCCGGCTTTAATCATCTATGAAAACATCACCGGCTGGACTCTGGTCGGAAAGGCAGTGACGTACTTCTCTCAGAGCGGAAATCGAATCTCCGGTGATTTTATTGCAGATTCGAGAGGAAATTCACTCGATGACTTGCTTGAAGCAATTCGTGCCGGGCAAGAGATGTACATGCACAAGGCTTATGCAGATTCAGCAGACGGTCGAGATAATTTCACTAAATCTCCAGATAATCCTGAGGCGTACTTATACATAGGTTTATGTTCGAACAACAACGCCACAGATGACGAACTCGAATATGATTCGTACATATGGACGTTGAACAACTCTCTGACGAACAAGCTGGTTGCATCTCGAGAGAGACTCTATCTTGCAGCAGATGACTGCCTCTATCTCGACGTCGAATATCTGACTCAGAACCTCAGTTCAGAAGGATATTCGATAAAGGCAGAGATTCAATCGTACGGACGAGGAAAGACAACCAGAGACGTGAACACACTTTCGTACACGAAGGAGTCGGTGTACTACAGAGGAATCGTACAGTCAGAATGGAGTCAGAAAGAGTACGATGCAAGATATTCAACTGCAACGATATATCTGTACGACGCGTCCGGAAATCTGCTCGATTCACACACCGTTTAGCTCGTCATGGAACCGGGAGCAGTCATCAGCGTGACTGACAAAATCAATATGCGAGTCACAGACGCTGACTCAAATATCGCATCACTTGAAATCAGAGCGGATCAGATTTCCTCGTACGTTTAGGATGTGTCTGGAAATCTATCTCAGGTCAAGCAGACTGCAACTGAAATCTCGACCCGAGTGTCTGCTGTCGAGGCTGACTACGTAGGCAAAGGCACATTCAGTGAATTCGAATCTTCAATCACTCAGACTGCTCAGGGAATCTCGACCCGAGTGGCAGCTGTCGAGAAGGACTACGTCACAGGAGCCGTACTTCAGGAGGCAACGTCTGAAATCAATCAGACTGCCAACTCTATCTCGACCAGAGTGACAGCGATTGAGAACGATTATGCAACAGGCACTCAGCTCAGGGCTTCAGTGAGCTCGATTGAGCAGACTGCCGACTCTATCTCGTCACGCGTCCAGACAATCGAGGGTGATTATATCACGCAGAGCAAGTTGACTCAGACTGCAAGCAAGTTGCAAAGCCAGATCAGTGACAACGAACACGGAATCAGTTCACTTGAGCAGGATATCAACTCAATATCGGCCACTGTCAAGACAAAAGCATCGACCGGGTACGTCAAGCTCTACGTCGACGATGCACTGTCCAACTTCGAGGTCAGCGCAGACCAGATAAACTTCAAGACCGGTCAGTTTAAGATCACCAATCAGTCGGGAGATACAACCTTCAAAGTCGACTCGTACGGAAACATCACATTCGCAGGCACAATCCAGGGCGGACTTATTAACGGAGACCTCGATATCGGAAACGGAAACAATAAGATGCGAATAGAGCCCTACGGAAGCAGCGGAGCCAGGTTGGCCGGCTATTCAGGCACGTACAACACCCTATTTTTAGGATTCTACAAATACGGAGGCGAGACTTGCTCAAGACTGAACCTGTCGACCAAAGGAGGAAACAATCAGGACTCTGTGGCGTGGCTTATGACCGGATATGCGTTCGCTGACTTCGTGTTGGAGAGTGCAGGTTCGACAGGCTCGTACAAGACACTGAGGATCCAGACAGATGCGAACAAAGGCACATTTCTGCATTCGTACAGTTGGCTGACTAAGGATCAGGCTTCGTCCGGTGATACGTACGTTGAGAACGGGTACCTGAAAGTTAAATAAATATAAAAATTTTAATACGGAAAGAAGATGAAGAAAAACCTGAACAAGCCGTTCGTCGACCTATACGGCAAAGAAGTTCTGAACGATGCGGGAAAAGTCTCGATGATCGGTGAATATATCGCATCACGATTATTCGGTGCAGCCTCACAGCAGGATCAGGAGCGTGCGCTGAAAGCGTACAAGCTCGCAAGAAAGATTATCGAGAACCCCAGCGAAGTCGAGATGACCAGCGATGAAATCCAGATTGTTGAGGAGGAGATGTTGAAGGTCTTGACAATAGGCGCTTGGGGTCAAGTGTACGATATTCTAGAGAGATAAATATAATGCGGAAATCTATTTTACGGCTCTTTTGTGCGATTGCATAAAGGGGCTGGTTTTTTTGTGATATGGATAAATATTATATGAAAGACACATCAAAATGGAGCTTACTCTCCATAAAGGACAGACTGGCAATTTCGACCGCAATCGCTGCCTTTGCTTTCGGTTGGGGTCTTACTGGAATTGCAGCCTTCGTACCCCTTCTGTTGAGTGAACAGTCGATACTTTTCATATTAGGTCAGGCGCTCTGCTACAGTGCCGCAGTGTTCGGCGTATCTGCCTATTTCAACTCCGAATCAAGGAGATTGAAAAATGACGTGCGGGATATGTTCGATGAAGAAAGAAAGAAGTTAAAAGAAGAGGAGGGAATTGAGTAAAAAAGATGATTCAACTGAGCAAACATTTCACTTTGGACGAGTTTTTAAAGTCACGTACAGCAGTACGTTTAGGAATCAACAACATCCCGAACGAAGAGCAGCTTGAGAACATTCGCCTGTTAGTCGAGAACGTGCTTGAGCCTCTGAGGACGCACTACGGCCGGCCTATAATCATCACATCTGGATTCCGCTCAACATAGTTAAACAAGGCTGTCGGAGGTGTGAAGAACTCCCAACACCTTACAGGCCAGGCAGCAGATATTCGCTCAGTCAGTGATCGAAGGAGTGACAACAAGGAGTTGTTCGATATGATTATCGAAATGGGGCTTGACTTCGACCAATTGATAAACGAATATGACTACAACTGGATTCACGTCTCGTTCGGACAAAAAAACCGGAATCAGATTTTACACGTAAAATAAGAAAGGACGAGCGATACGTCCAGAACATGTTCACTCTATTATATAAATCCTCCCTCGGCTAAACGCTGAGGGTTTTTGTTTATAATAAATATGATATGGAATTGAACGTGATATACAATGAAGATTGTCTTGAGGGAATGAATAGGATTCCCGATAAATCAGTTGACTTAATCATCTGTGATTTACCCTACGGAAAACTGAAAGGCTGGGGTGATCACACAGATTGGGACGTCCAGATACCGCTCGATAAACTGTGGCAGCAATATAATAGAATAGCAAAAGAAAACGCTGCTATCCTTCTCTTCGGTACAGAGCCTTTTACTTCGTATCTGGTGATGAGCAATTTAAAAAATTATCGGCAAAAAATCACATGGATAAAGAATGTAGCGCCGAACTTTTTCCATGCAAAAAAACAGTTGCTTAACTACACAGAAGATATAATTTTATTTTATAAAAAATTGCCGACTTTCAATCCTCAGATGACGAATCTAGAAAGAGTCTGCACGTATAAGAGAACTCCAGTCAGAAAAGGCATTTTTAAAAATACATGCATGGCTGAAAAAGAAAAAACTTATACAAATACAGGTTATTATCCAAGGAATTATATCGAGTTTAAAAATGTCGGAGGGTTTATGGCAAATAAAGATTCAAGAACCTATTATCATCCTACACAGAAGCCCGTCGATTTAATCAGATATCTGATTCGAACATATTCGAACCCTGGAGATATCGTCCTCGACAACTGCATGGGCAGTGGCACAACCGCAATCGCCGCAATGCGTGAACAGAGGAATTTCATCGGCTTCGAATTGGATCCCGATTTCTTTGAGACTTGCCAAAGAAGACTGGCCGACGAGAAATCGTACGTCGAGACTGAGAAGAAAAAAGAGGACAGACCTTTCACAGTCAATCCTCTCTTTTGAAAGCCTTGACGTCAGTCACGTCGATGCGTCCTTCTTTCATAATCTGGTACAGCCGGAATCCACGAGCCTGACCGACGAACGCGAACTCCCGGACGTCTCCGGCCTTTCCCTTCACGGTGATTATCTTTTCCTGTTGGTTTATTGTCAAGTTGACTTCTTCGATATATTCGTGGACCATGAAATAGAGTTCTTTCTGGTCCATGGAGTCAAAGCGATTAATAAGGTCGACGAACGTCTCAATCTTGTTGTCTCTTCTCGACAGCAGATATTCACGCTCTGAAATCTTGCTGAGCAATTTTTCCTTGACGTCAGCCTCTTCTTCACGAACTTTCCGTATCTTCTGGTCACGCTTCATCTTCGTGATAAGGTTGCTTTCGTAGTTGTCGATGATGCGCTCTATTCTTGACTCGATTCCCTCAAGCCTTTTCTGGAGAGTCTCTATGATTTTAGGCAGATCCTTTAACTTGTCCTCAAGCAACTTTCGGCGCTTAGCCTCGTCAATCATCACGTACTTAATCATCAATTCACTCGCAACGTTAATCAGGATAGCGTCCATTCGCCTCGATGAAAGCCCGACTGCATTCTGACAGAACAGAGGAGTGCCTCTTCTTTGAGCATCGTGATACACACAATTATAAGTGTGATTTGAGCGAATCGTGTAGAAGCGTCCGCACACCGGACACCTGATTAAAGATTCGCAGATTGAATATTTGCGCTTCTTTGACTCGCCTCCGGTAGTTGAGCGGACAATCCTTATTTTTTGTGCGCGGTCAAAGAGTTCTTCTCCGACTAGATTCCTGACTGACTTTCGTGTCAGAAGCAGCTTGATATTCTGGCCTGAATATTCGATTCCACGGTCAGAGAGCCAGTTGCGTAGTTGCACGATTGAATATCCCTGGTCTGTGTACAGTTCGAATAATTCGATAAGCGTCGGAATCATTTCGGGATCGGGCTCGACTTTTCTTGTCTCCGGATCTATTTTGAATCCTAACCCGGCACTTGGTCCGCCCCAGAACTTTCCCTCTTTGCGTGAACGCCGGCGTCCGGCTGCAACACGCGCTTTCTTCAATCGCATTTCCTGTTCTGCCATGACCGCGAACATCGAGAAAGCGAGTTCGGCAGCAGCGTCGATGTTGCCTTGAGCGTCGAATAATCGGATTGAGGGAGTGTGAAAGACTAACTGGACGTGCCGGTCGATAAGAAAGTCACGCACTGAGTAGATAATCTTCTGCTGACGCGAAATTCGGCTAATATCGAACGCGTACACCGCATCAATCTCCTCGTCAGTAGAAATCTTCATCTTGAGTTCGTTAAGGCCGCTACGCTCCTCTTCTGACAGTTTTATTGCGCTCTCTTTGTTGCTTATAAATATCTGTGATTCAGGCGCGTACCCGTCCTTAAGAGCAAGTTCGCTGAGCGTCCTTTCCTGCTCAACGAACTCCTGATGTTCAGTACTGACACGCGTGAATATGATGCACTTCTTCATTTTACGAACATATCACGATTGTATTTCCTGACTAAAATATCACAAAATCTTTCGTTGCCATCAAGCCGTAGAATATAATGTTTATTGTAGTCAGCCAATAAATAAACGGGCGAACAGGAGACGAGATAATCGTCATCAATCACTGCAATCTTTGAATAATTGCTCAGACCTTCTCGTTTTTGAGCCTCAAAAAACCTGTGTGCGCGCAATCTCGGAAGGGGCTCGAACCAGCCGTGAGGGAGATATGCATATTCGTCTCCGTGCGTTCTTTTGTTGTTGGATTTGGACAGAACATCATAAAGTTTATCGTCCATTCTATCGCTGGTTGCGTATTGTGATGCCCATCTATAAACTTCGTAAGTGTCAAGGACTTCTGGTACTTTCATATCATCATCCACTTCGCTTATATACGGAGTCTTTTTTGGCACATAGCCGACGCACTTTTTCATAAGCCTGCATATCTTAGTTGTATTATAAGTACGCAGCGTTCTTAGGATTTCATTTTTATACACTTTATTTTTCATATGATTCGCTTGACTATAATGTGACACTTCTTGCACTCGACTGCTACAGTTAGCTGTCTGAAATCTGGAGCTTCGTCCAGAACCTGCCCGCAGTCAGGACAGAGCAGTTGCCAGTCCGAACTACCCGGCTTTCTGCTTGATACTGTTGACTTGCTTTCCATAATCCTTAACTCTTAAAACGAACTTGCATCTTAGATTCCTTAGCGAAAGAGAGAAGCCCGGTCATCGCCTGCTTAGCGGTGATGTTGTACTTCGAAAGAACGCGCGTGACATCTGACGAATCGTAGAAATAATTCGGGTCAGCCATATAAACGTCGAGGTTGTTGATTGCATCGTTGACCTCGTTCTCGTGGACTGTGAGGTTGATATCGACGTTGACTTCAGCGCCTAAAGCGTCGAGCAGCTGAGCGATGATAAGTAAATCCTGTGTCATATTGATTGAAGTTTTAACTGTACGGACAATTTTTATTATCTTATTTTTCTATTCTAAATGAAATTTCGAGAACGTCGTTTTTGAATTTATCTTCACATCCCGACCAGCAGATATTGTTGTATATATTTCCCTCGTCATCTGCCTTCAAAAAATCAACAGTGGCATCTACAACCTCATAATCATCTTCGTTGATTTCAAGTTCTTCGATGACTTTATCTTCTATCTCGCCTTCTAGATAATCCAACGAGTTTCTTTTGTGAAACAACTCCCAAGCTTCATTCTCGAAAGACAGGAGGATTTCCTCAATCTTATCCTTATCGAACTCAGCCGGTACTGATACGTTAACTTTTGTTGTCATAATCCTTAAGTTTTTAACTGTTCTCTTCTTTCCAGTCCTCGAACGTAGAGCCCTTCCAGTACTCGAACGCTTTGTCGAAATCCATGCACACGTCATATTCTGCATCAGCCTCGCGGCAGGAGCGCTCAAGCTCTGAGTTGTATTCCTCCTTCGCCTCCTCAAGACCTTGTATATCTTTCTCTTCTGTCAGCTTGCTTAACTGCAACAGCAACGAGTGTAGTTCGGTGCCCTCTCGCGGCTTTTCATAATTATCGTCGAGCGTGTACTCAAAGTAGACTTTGCACGCCCGTATATAGGCTGTTGTGTAGAACAACCTAAGCCATTTGTCATCCTCGCTGTAGGCGTAGTCGAAGTCAATCTCCTCGCCTTCCTCGCCTCCAATTTCGGGCTCAAAGGTTTCCACGTTTTCCGGTACGTCCGACGCACGGACAGCAGCCAAAGTTGTCGAATCATCTTTGATGATCTCAATTCCTAACTCTTTTGCCTTGTCGAGACTGATAAGCGCGACCTGCTCTCCGCTCAACATAAAAGTTTTTCTTGTTTTCATAATTATTTCTTTTAATCGTTTGACTTTAATATATTATCATCTTTCCAGTTCTCAAGTAGGAGTTCCAATCTGCTACCATATCGATAGTTTTCAGATTGTTGTGCTCTTTTTCAGTTTCTTTTAGAAACTTTAATACAGTTCTTCGAATCTTCTTATAGTTCTTCTTATAGTCGTTGTATTCGCCAGAGAACCACATGCCAACATTCCAATAACAGACCTCATCAGACTTCTTAGGATGATACTTATAGTCATAAACAGCGAACATAGTATCCTGTATTTTTAATCCCCACATCCGCTTGATTTTGTCACTACTATAAGCCTGTGCTCGACCGAATAAATCGATTAAGTCTTTTGACGATGTACGGATCATTATCCGCAATCCACACGTGTACCCTTCTGTCTTGTTAATATCGAATCTATCCATAATTTTATTTTTTGTTTGTTTGACTTTATTTTATTTTAACTGCGACAAAAGTACAAAATAAATCTGAAAGTTGCAACTAATTGTGTTAAAATCGTTACCACTTTAACATTTAATTGGTCTTTATATGCGTAAATTAGCTTCTGTTAGGAGCGATCGCTTTGACTCCTTTTATTCACATCGGTCAAGATGGATAATTGATTTCTGTACAAAAAGACACCCTCAGAGCCGAATTGCTCTGAGGGGCAGCAGAAAAGAATATATACTACATGCGCGCATGCGCGCGTTCTATTATTATTTATCACGCAGATAAATACAGTGTTAAACTTTAATCATGATAAATTTAAATTTTTCGAAATCGTATTTTTCCCCTTCGCTGAGAGAGCGCGGGGTTTTTTCGTGTGCATAAAAAACCCCGGCCGAACCCGTCGACCAGGGAAAAATATCATCATATATAAAAAACAATGAAACTGAACCTAAGTTAATCAGTCAGTCACAATATAGAGAGTCGAAGGATCCTTAGTCGAAATCCCATCGAACGCGGTCGATGTGCAAGTCACCAGATTGTTGATTGTGTGATTGCCGTAGATTTTAACTTCATCTACGAGAGCAGTCACTGAAGTGTCAAGAGCAGCGATAGAAGTGTCGACTGCTGTCTTGTCTGCGTACTTGCCTGCTGCATATGCAGAAGTGTCAGCAACAGCGTCATCGACGTAAGATTTCGTTGCGTAGTTCGAAAGGTCGATTTCGGTTGTGCCAATCAATTCCCAAGTATATCTGGGATCTGCTTCTGACCCGTTGTCGATTGTGACGTACTCGTCCTTAGCGTTGCCTGATGTTGCAGACTGTGAAGGCACCAGATAAATCTTCTTCAGAGTGTCAGCAGAAGCAGCAGGCAGTGTGTCGACAACAACGAAGTCGATTCCGCCCATTGTCTGAATCTCCTGCTCCAGAGCAGCAACAGAAGCGTCGATATGACTTTTGGTGTAGTAGTCAGTCAGGAGAGTTGTGACAACTTCTGCAAGAGAAGAGTCAAGCGTGGTGACTACGTCCTCCAGATTGTCGAGTGAATCATAGGCCTCATCGATAGAAGCGTCGAGAGCGCCGAAAGAAGCGTCAATCGCAGTTTTATCGTAGTAGCCCGAAAGGTCAACGATGACCTGATTGCCAAGATATATCTTATTCATTTTGTAAAAAATAATTACTTTTTCTTTTTGGTTTAATTAACAATAACGTACATGACGTTTGGCTTTTTTTCAGTGAGTGCATCGTAGCCTTCTTGTGTGATATACTTCTTCGTCATCACACCCATTCCCTCGATCACTTGCTGAATGTGTGCATCGACGTCATCGTACTTCTTACCTATGGCCTCGAGTGCGGCAATTTCTGAACGGAGTTCTGAAATGAGAGGGCTGTCGGGCGCACGGTTGATTGTAATCAAGACGTCTTGCTTGCGTACGTTAATGTTAGCGCAGGCTATATTTGGATTGCATCTTTTCATCTTTATTAACGGAATGTTTTTATGAAATATCCTGTCATGCGCTCCGCCATCTGGTCGAACTGATCGTCGTCGAACCCGGAGTCCGGGAGACCTATCTGCACACGCATACGGAGCGGTCCGTCAGGGAGAGTCGCCAGGGAGTCTGCGTTGAGGTACAGAATTCCCTCAGGGGTGATGTCGGACTTCTCGAAATGGACAGACGCATCGCCCGAAGTGTAGAAATCAACACTCAGCTTCTCAAGCTCCTGCGGAGTGAGCGGCACTCCGGGAGAGTCTTCGGCAGATATACTGAAGACGTAGTACAGGTCATTTTTGCCTTTGTATATGGTTTTCATTGTGATGTGAGCGAGTGATTTTTAGATTTCCTTGACGCCGGCGATGAAGACGGGACGGACTCCTGATACAGAACTTCCTGCATTATACTTTGGAAAATATGGATTTAACGTGGAACCCACACTATAACTATGAGTTAAGTCATTTTCTGCTGCAATAATAATATTGCTATTAATAGTATTCAGATATGATGTGCCTACTACATTTTTAATATTTGTTAATACCGTGTTAATCACAGCGTAGTTCTGCTGGTACTTCATCACGTCATAATAACTAGGCAAATACCACTCACCCTCTGAAGTGCCAGGTGTTGAATAGCGCCAAGAACAGCAAAAAGCGGGCGATTCTCCATCATTAGCAGAATTTGGAATAGAACTTCCAGAATAATCGACAGTCACAAAAGGTTTCATTGCTGCGTTTATGACTAGCGAAGAAATATGATTAGTTCCTTTATCACGAATTTCAGGAACTTTCTCTGACAAATCCACATTGTTAAAGCCCCATGACGTGTTTTTATTTGATGGGTTTCTCTATCCTAGCGCTGTATAATCCGCCCACTGAACAGACATAAACACAGCCTAGTTATTAGCGTTGCTGGCTTTGTCAAATATGCAGAATGCGATAGGCTTAAAATCATCAAACGGGTAGTCTGTCAGATTATATTCAGCGCTATCTTCTATGTAAAATAATTCGTTAGTAGCGACTTCTGCCATCAAGATAGAACCGAACGGCGCATTTGCGACTTCTTTTCTACCAACATAAGTTGCATAATGCAAATCACCGGTCGTGCCGATTAAACTGACATGAGGATAATCGAGAGATTCGGCTGCTGCATTATACTGAGATTCTGTCTGAAAGACACTTAAATATTTGCTCATATAATCTATGTAGATTAATTTTTATATTTATCGGTTTATACGTTTTACGCACCTTCAAGAGCAGCGATTCGTGCCTCGAGTTCGTAGATCTTCTGCTGGAGGTTAATCATCGGCTTCTCGTAGTACTCGCCGGCAGCTGAGACATCGGAAATATAGATATCACCCGACTGGCGAACCTCGAATGCGTTGTGATAATTGGTGTTTGCTGCTCTATTATTCGCATATTGATCTTTTCCGTTGCCGACAGTCATTAGCGTATTTCCGCTGTCACCAAATGTTGACGAATTATAATATGATTGGTTTTTTACACCGGAAGAATGTTCGTAGTTGTTTTTTGCAATATTTCCTCCGCCTTCTATATGCACACCATTAAGATTAACAGAAGTGTTATCTATATAATTGCAATATCCTTCAACGTGACAGCCATATAAATTTTTTGTGTTATTTGGCACTGGAGTATTACTCCAATAATATCCTGTTATATCACATCCTGCCACCAATCCGCCATATAAAGTGAAAAAATTATTTCCAAATGCAGATATTAAACAACTTTGATAATTCTAACTATTATTATTTCCAACCGTAAACGAATTTCCACTAATGTTACAATAATTCACATATCCTTTTACTGAAATTGTATATCCAGTTAAAATGCTATTTTTTAAACCATTACTAACCGTAAAACCAGGAGAATTTATAATGTTATTCTTGACATCATAATGTTCTATTTTTCCATTTGCATTTATAATATTATATTCACCCTTAAGGTTCGTAGAAGTATTATAGGAATAAACACACCCAAGAACAATATTTTTACCAGCGTTGTTAACATATGGCTTCGAAAAATAGCTAACAATTCCGTCTCCGACTTTTTCGAATCCAGAATCCGAACCTCCACCTCCTCCGCCTTGTGCCAACTCCTTTATAGATGCGTCGAATACAAGAGCAGATGCGTCGAGCGCCTGAATAGAAGCGTCGAGAGCAACATATGATGCGTCAAGTGCAGTCTGAGTCACGAACGATGAAATATCATTCGCAACAACATAATCACTTTCAATCGTACTGACGCGAGTCGAAATATCACTGATTGACGAATTGATATCTGTCGGGTCGAACGAACCTCCGCCGCCTGAGTTCTCAAGCGTAGTGATTCGGCTTTCGTGGTTGGCAACTGAAGCGTCGATATCAGCAATATCAGTCGAGACGTCGAGAAGCGCATCTTCTAAATCCTCGATTGCTGTCGAAAGGTCAGTCGGGTCGAAAGAACCTCCGCCTCCGCCGCCAGAACTCGTCTCAAGTGTCGACACACGGTCGTCAAGACTTGCGAGAGCCGCAGCAACAACCTTGTCACTATTATCAATATCTGATTTCATGTACACAGCGCTGACGTCAGCCTTTGCAACTTCGACAGCCTGCACTTCAGCCAGAAGTGCCTCCTCCTGATCCTGGAGTGCATCCTCAAGCTTAGCGAGTTCGTTGTGTTTCTGCTTCAAGTCGACAAGCGCCGCAGCAGCAGCGTGTGTCTGTTCGGCAAAAGTCGAAGTGTCGACGTAGTCACCTGAGCCTCCGCCTGAACCGACGTTGGCAATCTCAACATCGCCTAAATATATCTTATTCATCGAATTTATGATAGATTAACATTTATCCTAAAAAGTGTTAGCGTCCCGACAGCTGCGTAAAAATCGATTGTGAGTGCGTCGATCTCGCTGTGCAGCGTCTCGCTTTAATTATTTATCTTCAGGGCAGATAAATACAATAGCCATTTTAACTCAGTTTAAGATATTTTCATTTATCCGGATCGGATGCGAATCCCGTCCGGTTTTTCTTTAGATAAATATTATGATATTCGTAATAACATAAGTAGTAATATAATTGATTTTTCTCGTAAGCGCTCAGATGTGATATCTCGGCGCTTTTCTTTTGCGCATAAAAAACGCTCCCGGAATTCACCGGAAGCGTGTCGGAATTGCCTAAAACGAGACAGTTAATACGAAAGAAGATTATCGTATATTTGTTTACACGAAGAAATTCGGTTTTATTTACACGAATTTCAGTGTTTATTTCTCTTCTTTATCACGCGGTCACATATGGGTGCAGACGTGAACCAGTTGGTTCTGTTGCACTTAGAGCGCCTAGCCCCGTCAAATCTAGACTGACCTATGATATTTCGCCAACCCCTGAGTCCACAGAAATGTTCGTACATATTGCATTTCCGTACTGTACGAAAATACTTGGATCAATCTCCCAAGTCTGTGTGCTTCCGTAGCCGGTCACTGGCTGAAGACCGTCTGCTGCACTTGTGCCCGAAGCGTCTTTGGCAACAGCGAAAGCGAATGTGTAGGGCTTTGCTGAATTAGCCATATCAAGAGCAGTCTGAAGAGTTTCCTTTGTTGTGTACATAGAAGAACTCATGGACCAAGTTGTAGAAGAGACTTCAACGTCGGGATGGTTTCCATTATCTTTACTAGAAATCTCGTTGGTGTTGCTAGTGACTGTCAAAGAATCTGACTGTCCATATGCAAAGAACTTGTAGGTGCTCGCATCGTACTTGTAAAATACATGGAGCAAATTTCCCTTAATATAACTGGACATATTATGTAAATAAAATTTCTTTTTATGTGGATTTTGTATATTTATCTATTATCCTTACACTAAACAGTGAATTTAAGGATGATACGCTGAACGTAAGAGTCATTCAGAACCTCTTCTGAAATCTCCTCTATCTATATCAGAGGGATAGAAATGTTCTCGTCATCATAGGAGTGCAGCTCGAGCAGATTCCTGACGATTTCCGCGATATCACAACTCTCCTCGTAGTCATTGCTGACAATAAGGATTGCAACCTCGACGTTGTCGAATGACAGCCCGTCCGGAGACTTGCTGTAGTCAGGCTCGACGGGGCCGTGCATCCAGGTGATCACGGGCCTTTCGGTCGGGTTAATCATCAGAGGCTGCATATTCCTCTTTGGCACCTTTTCCAGAAGAGCAGCAGATCCTGTCAACCATTTCTTGACGTACTTGTTTATTTGAATGCCGGAGTTAAACATCTATTAGCTTTAGTTAAAATATGTTTTCATGTGATCCTCGATAAGCTGACGAATATCGACCGAGTCGATGGCGTTCTTAAAGAAGTGTCTTGAGTTCGGAGCGATAGGACCTTCACCGATCTTTCCCCGCTTTTCACGCTCAATCGGCTCCTCAAAGAAGCGAAGTCGATATGTACCTGATGACTTGTTGCGATTTCCGAGGATATTGACGTTGGTGTAGAGGATTTCCTCTCCTTTCACGCGTCCGGCAACAACTGCATCCTTAAGCGTGTCAGTGTATCCCTGCTTGTTGATATTCTCCTCACGCCACGCTCGTGGCCACTGACCTTTGAGCTGCTCGAGAACCTTGTCACGGAGTGAAAGAACAGCGTACTTCATCGTACGCACTTTCTCTGAGCGGAATGCACCCTTGAAGATTGACACAAGGTCGACGTCCTCGAGATTGGTGACGTCAATCAGCTTTCTTGCTTTCGAATTCCAGTTGGTTGACTAAATTTTCTTCTGCGCTTGCGCCCAGATATTCTTTCTCCGACCTCTGAGACCGGACTGCGTGCCTCCGTTAACTGCTTCTGACAATCGACCCATAATATCACTTGTTTATCTTTTCAATGTTGACCAGAATATCGTTGTCGACTGTATTATCCCGCTTGTTAATAGAAACAACTCGATAATCGACACCTTTTATGCGAACATGGTCTTCGTCCTGAATATCGATATAAGAACGCAGAGTGATGCGTGCGCTCTGTGAATAGAACATCTCAGTGTTCTCTATCACACGGGCACCAGCCAGCCATTCGAACCTGCATTTGGTCGAACGAAGCAGCGTCCACACGTCTTTAGTGCGGTACTCAGACTCTACGTCCTGTCGACGATAGATTTCAACTACAGTGTCATAAAATCCTGCTTTCATGGACGAGTAAAAACGTTAACGTAACTTTGTAAAAGATATTCAAGTCCGTGCGGTACCTTGTTAGGTGTGCCGTACGTGACTGATTCGCGGTTCTGGTACCAGGTGCCGACGAGAAGGAATGCAGCGTGTTCGAGCGGTGCCTCCAACTGACCGTCTTCTGCGTACTGAGTGATATCCCTATCGATATAATTCTAGATTGAAATCACAGCAGTCTCGAAGAGCGAATAGAGATATTCGTCCTCATCACAGAAATCCTAATCAATGTTAAGATGTGTTTTTAATTTTGAAATATCGACGTTGATGTTCACAGTTGTACTTTTCTTTACAATTTAAGAAAAAAGAGAAGTCACTCGGACTTCTCTTTATATCTTGTCATCCGATCAGTCACCGGTTGAAGGATCGATTGGCGCATCCTCGTCAATTGTAGCGTACTGAATTGCTTCCGGACGCAGAACAATCCAATCGAAGAATCCTGACAGCGTCAGTGCAATCTGATTGGTGCGCTGAAGAGCTAAGTCATTAGCGACCTCAAGCTCGAGACCCTGCCATGTACCAACCAAAATGTCATCCCAATTGATATAGGCGAAAGAGTTAGCCTCCATGTTAGAAGTAGAGATATAAGGTGTACCGTCAATCTCCTGACCTTCCATGATCATCCTCTGAGTGCGGCCGCCTCCATAGGTCCAAGAACGTATTTCTGCCTTGGCTTCGGGGCTCAAAAGGTACTCCATGGGCTTGTTGTAGTTAGCTCTCTCAGCAACAGCCTCGAATGCACAGAGCTGCTTGAAGTTCTTCACCTCAGTCTGATCCTTCTGATAGAAGATGCCGACTGGCTTTGTTGAAGTACCGGCTGCATCGCTCAGAAGAGTTGTCTCCAGCTTCTGACGAACTGAATCTGCGAGTGCCTTGCGTACTGCCTGCTCCACGCCAATGGAATCTTGCATCAAAAAACTTTTACTCAGCAAAATCGTTGTTGACAGGCGTTTTGGAGTCAGCGCACGATGGTCGAACTTGAAGTGAGAGAGAGTGTTCTCTGCATTCTCTCCGAGCCATGACGCACCTACGTTACCTTCTCCGGCAGTGCCTGCAAGGATCTGAGGAATCTGTACATCACCGACCAAATTAGAGAGTGAGCGGCACTTCTGCATGACAGGTGAGGCCGTTAAAATATCCAAAATATCGGTAAACTCCTTCTCGATAATACTATCGTGATTATCGGCCACAGTGATGGTGCGCTTCTCTGTAGGGAGAACGATCTGAGCGTTCGAAGTCTTACCGCTGGCACGGAGCTGCTTACGGCCCTCTTCAATGACTGCTGAAGTGAACTCGTCGAACGGACGATTTTCAGCGGCTGCGCGAATTGCGCGCATAAGTGAAAAATTATTTTCCATATTAATATGTAAAGATTTCTTTTCTTTTTTCTCCGAATCTTCGTCCGGATTTTCTTTATTTATCTCGTCAGTGTTTTTCTCATCAGGTACAGTCTCTTCTGCGTCAGCTGCTGGCTGCTCTTCAGCCTCAGGCTTCTGCTCTTCTGACTCTTCATCTGACTTCTCTTCGGTCACGGGCTTTTCATCACCCTCTTCGGCCGGCTTTTCATCGGCCGGTGTCTCTTCGTCAGGATTCGCTCCGGATCCCGATTCGTCGGCTGGCGCTTCTGCATCTGCTGGCTTCTGCTCCTCTTCATCTGACTTCTCCTCCACATCTGGAATCTCGTCAGCAAGTTTATCGAGCTTATCTTCAGCCCCCTTGATTTCCTCAGCAAGAGCAATCAGTTCGTTCTTCTGTTCGTCGAACACTTTCTGCTCCTCCTCATCAAGTTCACGATGTTCGCGTCGAGCGTCAGCAATCATATCCTTGAGGAATTTCCTGATTTCCTTTGCTTTCTCGAACTTAGTCATATTTAAAAATTTCATCGATTTCCTTATCAAGTTCGGCCAATTTCGCAAAAACATTCACGATATTCGCTGAACGTGCGTCAACTGCTGTCTGGTCATAGGCAGGATCGTACACAACACTGACGTCATATAACCGCTCAAAGCGCTTGATTTCGCGACACAACTGACCAGATTCGTCATTATACCAGTAGTCGGACTCTGCATCACCCGGAATTGAGAAGCAGAAGCTGCATTGACTGTAGTCTCCACGCTTTATCATCTCCAAAAGGTCATTGCCTAACGTTGTATTTGGCGCTTCAGTCGAGAACTCGAGTCCTCTGTCAGTGATTTGGAGTTTTAAACTGCCTTTTCCGTATTTCGAACGCGCAAGAATCTTTGAGGGATCGTGATCGATATTCAACATCACATCACTTTTCATTATAAGGTCACTTGTCAGCGCACTTCGGTCGATTTTTTCCTTAAAACCGCCTAAATCCTTTGACCAACAGTCGACTACAACAGCAATTCCGGAGATGTTTCGACCTGATGTCTGCATCTCCTGAACATTTCTGTATATTTTATTGGTTTTTTGCATAATTATACACTTTCATTATCATTTATCTGCGCCTTCGATGCGTCAGAATATGCGATGTGCAGCTTGTCACCGTCCTCTATCTCGCTGAGACCCAACTCTTTACGAGCCTCGTTGACTGTCATAATTCCTCCGCCGACCAGTTTCGAGAGATATTCACCCGTTGTTTTCTTGTCGGTACGCAACAGGAATTCGTTCTCGTCCATATCCACAACTAGTTTATCGTCATCATAGAACAACTTTCGAGTAAATTCTGTCTCAATATTGTGGATATAAGGCTGTAAAGTGTGTTGGAAGAAAAGAAGATTCAGTTGCTCGAGATTATTGTACGTTAACTTCTCTCCTGACTAAATGAGTTGTACAGGCACGCCATAGTATCTGGCGATTTCGACAGTCTCATATTCACGGCTAGCAAGCAACTGACCTTTCTCTGCGTCGACACCTAACTGCACGTAGTCGACACCGACCGGCAGAACCTGAAGTGATGTGCGTCCGCCTCCTGCCTACCAACTTGCTTTCAAGTCTCGACGAGCCTGCTCGTTTAACATCTGCTTACAAGCAAGGATTCCCGAAACATTCATTCCAGAGTCAAAGAAAGCCTTTGCTGCTTCTTCTGCTGATTTAGCAAGTTCTATCACATCCTTTGCGAACATACTAACAGGTACACCGGTCACACCATCACGGGTGTTCTTCGTCAAATGGATCACATCTTTCGGACTGAACTTCGTTTTTTTCACGTCCTTATCGAGCAATGAAATCCAATAATATAATGTGTTGTTCGACTGATTGTACTGAGGACTGACCTGACCGGCCGGGATATATCTGAGCGAGTTGACCAATCCTGTCTCTCCTCTTTCTATAAGGATATATCCATTTCCGTGTATCAGGACGTCCTGAATTGCCGACTTAATCGTAGTCTGCATCGAAGCAATCTGGATATTCTTATCCCTGAATATGCGCTGCAATGGATGATGTTTAACTACCTCTCGGTGTCCGTGTTCATCGAGCTCAACAACTTGTAGAGGCATCGAACTCAAAGCGTTGGAAATCAGTTCGATACAAGCGTAGACTGCACTTAGGGAGCGGTACGAATATTGGCTTCTGAGCAACGATTCGAACGTCAGTGACTCCGATGTTGCAGAAGCCATGCACGAACGTGCCTCAAGTTCGCGAAAGTAGTCAGCAGATGACTGCTGACCCTCTACTTTCCTGAGGATTATTTTGTCCTTATTATTTCTCTTAAAATTAAACCAACTCATATGTGACGTTAGCTGTTTATCT
>Ga0247609_10001978_pt1 | contig 22749 bp, 15 predicted proteins | sample 172DNAGHGlowgp2_FD_193487 | JGI IMG/M metagenome (GOLD analysis project Ga0247609, IMG submission 193487) | Sheep rumen microbial communities from Palmerston North, Manawatu-Wanganui, New Zealand - 1728 DNA GHGlow gp2 | ecosystem: Host-associated > Mammals > Digestive system > Stomach > Rumen ...
CAACATCTTGATAAACAATTTCAGGCGCATTGACTGTTACAGTATATGAAGTTGAAGCATCAGAATAGGTTGCATCATCAGTAATAGATGCCGTGATTACTGCTGTACCAACTCCTCCAGCAAGGGAGATTGTTCCGTCTGCCGCCACAGTCGCCACTGATGTATTGTTGGAAGAATAAGAAACTGCACTCGCCGCTTCACTTGGATTAGCAGTGAAAGTGGGAGCAGTCCAGTCATCACCCAATGTTAATGTTGCTGACGAAGGGCTGTAAGCCAGTGTTGCTTCTGTTTTTGATGCGATAACCGTCACATCGAAGTCTTTAGAGTAAGCATTCCATGTACCTGCTACTGCTTCAGAAGAAACTGTAATCGTTGCCGTACCAGCTTGAACACCTGTAATTACTCCGTCTGATACTGTTACAGCGCCCTCTGGATCTGAAGATTTAACTGTTGCTTTGAATTTCAAGCCTTCGGGACCACTAATATTTGCTGTCTTTCCAACCTCTATATTTGCTGTAGAAAGTGAGAATTCCGGGTCTTGAGGACCAGCAGCACCAGGAGTAAATCGAATCTGATAAATAGTACAACTTGAAGAATTATTACCAATTAAAGTAATTTTGTAATATTTGTCTGCGGAAAGACTAGAAGCCGCATATTCAAGAATATGTATAGCAGTATTACCTGTTTCATTTGATGTTTCACTTGCTTCGCCCAAAGTTCCATCGTTATTATACTCCTGAACCTGAATCAATGTCTTTTTTGCAGATGCATTATCTTTCTGCAAAAGGGCAAGACCAGTAATACCTGTAACATAGAATTCCAATTTCTTTGAAGTACTTACCTGAGCATAACCATAACTTGTTGTATATGCATCATAACTTGAAGATGACCCTGTTGCCAAAAAACCGTACTTCGTAATATCAGAATAAGAATAAGAACTGTTCGAAGAAGAACCAGATGTAATTGCTAACCATGCCGGTTTCCAAGTTCTCACCAAATTGTTCATGTCAATAGAAAATACTCCAACATTGCCATTTTCAATTGTTGCATTTGTCGTTGTGTTAGCTACATCTAAGAAGGTTTTCTGTGCATCTCCTGTACCAAAAGTCTTAGTTGCAGGGGCATCACCACTATAAGTTACCGCCGCTTGCGCCCCCGTGACTATCGCCACGAGTAGCGTCAATAAAGTAAATAGTTTTTTCATTTGGTTTGAATTTTAGTTTATATTTGAAATTAATGTTTTGTTATGGGGAAGGCCAGACGAGGGGGTGCTACGTCAATACCACCCTGCACGGTATGCAGAGGGCATCGGGTTGCACCATCAAGAAAAACAGCTGTGCTGCCATCGTGTTTGAATTTTAGTTTATATCGTCATCTGGCCTTTGGCCTTCATTCCTCTTGACATAGAGACCGGTCTTATCCTACATAGTCCAAGGTGTTCCGCTTCATGATGAGGGGATAACGTTCCGGATGTTTGAGGCTTTCCACCTCCAAATCTACGTCAAGGTCAGGCCATTCAATAGCCTCTCTCCCACTCATCTGGACATTCAAGATACTCTTTACCGTAGCATCCTTCATCCATGGAATACGGTTGTAAGAAAGGAAATAGTCGTTCCCTTTCACTGAAATCATAATGCCCTGTGCATTAATCATCAATACGCTTACCGATGTGCTGTCGGTATTGCTCTTTGAAATTATCGCCATGGTCCTCTATGAATTTCATCAACCATTTTACTTCCTTGGTATTGAATCCGTAGTTTTCCGCCAATTCTATCTGAGGCTCCAACCAAAACTTTGCCTCGTGTTCCGAACGCACAACATGAATGTGCATACGGTCTTCCTCATTGGAAAAGACTTTAAAGGTATAACCCTTTTCTCGTCTGAATACTGGACTCATTTCCGTTTGCGTTCGCCTTTTCAGGCATACATTAACATGCAAATTTACTGTTTTTAGTACAAACAGGGGTGAAAATGAAAGGACGGAGGCGGCATTTTAACATTCTTTATGACAAAAACGAACAAAAAAGACAGAAACGATTGACAAAGGGAAAAACAAAAGCAGGTGCAAACCACATGGCTTGCACCTGCCCTGAAAGTTCTGTTATGCTGACTCCTCCCCTATCCTGCGCCCTCCCAAACAGGGAGGGACGGGGAGGGTCTTTGTCTTATTCCTGATCTTCTGTGAAGTCGAGGACGTTCTTCTTATTGGCTTGCATGCGCTCGTACTCTTCCTTGGAGCCGACGATGAGCTTGTCCCACTGGCGCAGACCGGTACCTGCGGGGATGAGGTGACCGCAGATGACGTTCTCCTTCATACCCTCGAGGCGGTCGCTCTTGCCACGGATGGCGGCTTCGTTGAGCACCTTGGTGGTCTCCTGGAACGATGCTGCCGACATGAACGACTTGGTCTGGAGTGCGGCACGCGTGATACCCTGCAGAATCTGGGTAGAGGTTGCGGGCACGGCATCGCGCACCTGAACGAGACGGAGGTCGCGGCGCTTCAGACTGGAGTTCTCGTCGCGCAGCTTGCGGGCAGAGATAATCATACCCTTGTAGCAAGTCTCGGAGTCACCGGCGTCGGTAACGACTTTCTTGCCCCAGATGCGGTCGTTCTCTTCAGCGAAGTCGAGCTTATCGACAATCTCCTGCTCGAGGAACGTGGTGTCGCCCGGATCGTTGATTTGTACCTTGCGCATCATCTGACGTACGATGATCTCGAAGTGCTTGTCGTTGATCTTCACACCTTGCAGACGATAGACGTCTTGTACTTCGTTGACGATGTACTCCTGAACGGCGGTGGGACCCTTGATGGCAAGGATGTCGGCGGGAGTGATGACACCGTCGGAAAGCGGGGTGCCGGCACGAACGGCGTCGTGCTCCTGGACGAGGATCTGCTTGGAGAGGGAAACAAGGTACTTCTTCTCTTCACCGGTCTTCGAGGTAACGACAATCTCACGGTTACCGCGCTTGACACGTCCCATCTTGACCTCACCGTCGATTTCGCTGACAACGGCGGGGTTGCTCGGGTTACGGGCTTCGAAGAGCTCGGTGACACGGGGAAGACCACCGGTGATGTCGCCTGCACCGCCCATGGCGCGCGGTATCTTGACGAGGGTGGTACCGGTCTTGATGGTAGTACCTTCGAGGATACGCTGCTCGATGTGTCCTCCCACAGGGAAGATGTAGGTTCCGAGCACGTCTTCGGGGTTGTAGCGACCGGTTTCCTTGTTCTTCTTTGCTCCCTTGCGAACAATGTCGCAGGTAGGCACGCGGCTGCGGTCCTTGGAGTCGGTGATGATACGCTCTTCCAAACCGGTGGCATCGTCGGTTTCGGCACGATAGGTGACGCCTTCGATAACGTCGTGGAAGCGTACGACACCGGCATATTCGCTGACGATGACGGCATTGAACGGGTCCCACTTGGCGATGAGGTCGCCCTTCTTCACCTTGTCGTTGTGCTTGAAGTAGAGGGAGCTACCGTAAGGAACGTTCATCGTAGAGAGTACAATGTTGGTGTTGGGGTCAACGAAGCGGACTTCTGCCAGACGGCTGACAACCATCTCGCACTCCAGTTCGGTGTCGTCGGCTTGACGCTCGATGAACGGAACGGTGCGGAGTTCGTCGAACTCGATCTTGGCATCGTTCTTGGCAACGATGCTGGCATTGGCTGCGGCATTACCAGCCACACCACCGGCGTGGAAGGTACGCAGCGTCAGCTGGGTTCCCGGTTCACCGATAGCTTGTGCGGCAATGACGCCGACGGCTTCGCCGAGCTGTACCATGCGTGCGGTGGCAAGGTTGCGACCGTAGCACTTCATGCAGACGCCGTGCTTGGACTCACAGGTGAGGACGGAACGAATCTCGACGCTCTCGATGGGTGAGTCTTCGATGATCTGTGCCTTGGCTTCGGTAATCTCTTCGCCGGCAGCAACAATGAGTTCGCCTGTCGTAGGATGGATGATATCGTGGACAGAGACACGACCGAGGATGCGCTCGTAGAGTGAAGAGATGACTTCGTCGCCGCTCTTCAGTGCTGTGCAGACGAGTCCGCGGAGCGTACCACAGTCTTCCTCGGTGATGATGACGTCGTGGCTGACATCGACGAGACGACGGGTAAGATAACCGGCGTCGGCTGTCTTCATAGCGGTGTCGGCAAGACCTTTACGGGCACCGTGGGAAGAGATGAAGTATTCGAGCACGGACATGCCTTCCTTGAAGTTGGAGAGAATAGGGTTCTCGATAATCTGCTGTCCTTCGGCACCGGCTTTCTGCGGCTTAGCCATCAGACCACGCATACCGGAGAGCTGCTTGATCTGGTCCTTAGAACCACGGGCTCCGGAGTCGAGCATCATATAGACGGCGTTGAAACCTTGGTCTGCCTCGGTCATCTGCTTCAGCAGGATGTTGCCAAGGTCGTTGTTGACGTGGGTCCATGTGTCGATGACCTGGTTGTAACGCTCGGTATCGGTGATGAAACCCATGTTATAGTTGTTGGTAATCTCTTCTACCTCGCGGTTTCCACGCTCTACGATGTCTGCCTTCTCCTTCGGGATGATGATGTCGTCGAGGTTGAAGGACAGTCCGGCAACGTATGCCATGCGGTAACCGAGGTTCTTGATACCATCGAGGAACTCGCAAGCGCGTGCCATACCGACCATCTTGATGACGTCGGCGATGATGCCGCGGAGGGTTTTCTTAGAGATGATATCGTTGAAGAAGCCTACTTCGTCGGGGATGATGCCGTTGACGATGACACGTCCGACGGAGGTTTCTACCATACGCTTCTCGTACTTGCCGTCAACGAGGTCGGTAACGACTACCTTCACCTGTGCGTGGAGGTCGCACTTGCCTTCGTTGTAGGCGATGATGGCCTCTTCGGGACCGTAGAAGGTGAGTCCTTCGCCTTTGGCTCCCGGACGAATCTTGGTGATGTAGTAGAGACCGAGCACCATGTCCTGCGACGGTACGGTGATAGGTGCACCATTGGCAGGGTTCAGGATGTTGTGGCTCTGAAGCATCAGCACCTGTGCTTCGAGGATGGCCTCGTTGCTCAGCGGGAGGTGGACAGCCATCTGGTCGCCGTCGAAGTCGGCGTTGAACGCCGTACATGCCAACGGGTGGAGCTGGATGGCTTTACCCTCGATGAGTTTCGGCTGGAACGCCTGAATACCGAGACGGTGAAGTGTAGGAGCACGGTTGAGGAGTACGGGGTGACCCTTCATCACGTTCTCAAGGATGTCCCAGATAATCGGCTCACGACGATCGACAATCTTCTTGGCGCTCTTCACGGTCTTCACGATGCCGCGCTCGATGAGCTTGCGGATGATGAACGGCTTGTAGAGCTCGGCTGCCATCAGCTTGGGGAGACCGCACTCGCCCATCTTCAACTCAGGACCGACGACGATAACGGAACGTGCTGAGTAATCGACACGCTTACCGAGGAGGTTCTGACGGAAACGTCCCTGCTTACCTTTCAGGGAGTCGGAGAGGGACTTCAACGGACGGTTGCTCTCGCTCTTGACGGCGCTGGACTTGCGGCTGTTGTCGAAGAGGGAGTCAACGGCTTCCTGCAACATACGCTTCTCGTTGCGGAGGATGACTTCGGGAGCCTTGATCTCGATGAGTCGCTTCAGACGGTTGTTACGGATGATGACACGACGGTAGAGGTCGTTGAGGTCGGAGGTGGCGAAACGTCCACCATCCAACGGTACCAACGGACGAAGTTCCGGCGGTGTCACGGGGATAATCTTCATAATCATCCACTCGGGATGGTTGATGTCCTTGGAGGCACGGAATGCCTCGACTACCTGCAGACGCTTCAACGCTTCGGTCTTGCGCTGCTGGGATGAGTCGGTGGTAGCGCGGTCGCGCAACTCACCTGCCAGACGGTCGAGGTCGAGGCGTGCCAACAGGTCATAGACGGCCTCGGCACCCATCTTGGCGATGAACTTATTGGGGTCGCTGTCGTCAAGACGCTCGTTGCCTTCGGGGAGTTTGTTGTCGAGAATGTCGAGATACTCCTCTTCGGAGAGCAGGTCCATCTTCTGAGAACCGTTCACAGCTTTGTCATCACCGTCCTTAACGCCTTCGAGAACACCGGGCTGAATGACAATGTACTTCTCGTAGTAGATGACGGAGTCGAGCTTCTTCGTCGGCAGACCGAGCAGATAGCCGATCTTGTTGGGCAGTGAACGGAAATACCAGATGTGTGCTACGGGCACGACAAGCTCGATATGACCGCTGCGCTCACGACGCACTTTCTTCTCCGTAACCTCTACACCGCATCGGTCGCAGACAATGCCCTTATAACGGATGCGCTTGTACTTGCCGCAGGCACATTCGTAATCCTTGGTAGGACCAAAGATGCGCTCGCAGAACAGACCGTCGCGCTCGGGCTTGTAAGTACGGTAGTTGATGGTCTCTGGCTTGGTCACCTCACCATAGGAGTTCTCCAGAATCTCCTCGGGCGAAGCAAGACCGATAGTAATCTTGGTAAAATTACTCTTTACTTTATTATCTTTCTTAAAAGCCATGCTTTTTACTATTTTACTTTTTTACCTTTTTACTTTCAACTCGCAAACGGATTAGTCGAGCTTGATGCTCAGACCAAGACCGCGAAGCTCGTGCAACAGCACATTGAGAGATTCCGGAATGCCTGGTGTCGGCATCGGCTCGCCCTTGACGATAGACTCGTAGGCCTTGGAACGACCAACAACATCGTCGGACTTGATGGTAAGAATCTCCTGCAATACATGGCTGGCACCGAAGGCTTCGAGTGCCCAGACTTCCATTTCGCCGAAACGCTGGCCACCAAACTGTGCCTTACCACCAAGCGGCTGCTGGGTAATGAGACTGTACGGACCAATGGAACGGGCGTGCATCTTGTCTTCTACCATGTGACCGAGCTTGAGGAAGTAGGTGATACCTACCGTTGCCGGCTGGTCGAACATCTCTCCGGTCTCACCGTCATAGAGGTGGGTTGAGCAGAGACGCGGCAGTCCTGCCTTGTCGGTCCACTCTGACAGGTCGTCGAGCTTGGCTCCGTCGAAGATAGGTGTTGCAAACTTCACACCGAGACGTTTACCGGCAGCACCGAGGATGGCCTCGAATATCTGACCGAGGTTCATACGTGAAGGCACACCCAGCGGGTTCAATACCAAGTCAACGGGACGACCGTCTTCAAGGAACGGCATGTCTTCCATGCGTACGACCTTTGAGACGATACCCTTGTTACCATGGCGACCTGCCAGCTTATCGCCGACACCGATCTTACGCTTCTTGGCAACATAGACTTTCGCCATCTGGAGAACGCCTGACGGCAGTTCGTCGCCCATGGTGATAGCCATCTTGCGACGCCTCATCTCGGCATCCATGAGCTTGAACTTGCGAATGTAGTTCATGATGAGCTGCTGGATGAGTGAATCCTTATGCTCGTCGCCTGTCCAGCCGTTGGAATGGATGCCCTGATAGTCGAGATTCTTCAACACGGCGGCGGTGAACTTGCTGCCCTTGGTGATGATCTCTGCTCCGGTGTAGTCCTGAATTCCCTGTGAGGTCTTACCCTTGGTAAGGGTCAGGAGCTTCTCGATGAGAATATCCTTCAGATCGTTGTTCTTTGCCTCGTACTCCTCGTCAATCTTGGCAAGGATGACTTTATCTTGTTTCTTGCTCTCACGCGTCTTGACAGCGTGGACAAAGAGTTTCTTGTCGATGATGACACCGGTGAGCGACGGGTTGGCTTTGAGAGAAGAGTCCTTGACGTCGCCTGCCTTGTCGCCGAAGATGGCTTTCAGCAGTTTCTCTTCCGGTGAAGGATCGCTCTCGCCCTTCGGCGAAATCTTACCAATCAGAATGTCGCCTGGCTCTACACGGGCACCGATGCGGACGATACCGTTCTCGTCGAGGTCTTTGGTGGCTTCCTCGCTGACATTGGGGATGTCGGCAGTAAGTTCTTCCATACCACGCTTGGTGTCGCGAACGTCGAGTGAATATTCATCGACATGGACTGAGGTGAGCACGTCGTCGCGAACCAAACGCTCTGACAAGACAATGGCATCCTCGTAGTTGTAACCTTTCCACGGCATGTATGCCACGAGCAGGTTGCGACCGAGTGCCAACTCTCCGTTTTCGGTGGCATAGCCTTCGGTGAGGATGTCGCCCTTCTTGACACGCTGACCCTTGTCGCAGATAGGACGGAGGTCGACAACCATATTCTGGTTGGTACGACGGAACTTGGGAATGCGGTATTCTTTGAGTGCCGGCTCGAAGCTGACAAACTCTTCGTCTTCCGTACGATCGTAAAGAATACGAATGGTTGTAGCATCTACATAGTCAACTACTCCATCGCCTTCGGCTGTAATCATAGTACGGGAATCCTCGCAGACCTTCTTCTCCAAACCAGTTCCAACGATAGGAGCATCGTTGTGGAGCAGAGGTACTGCCTGGCGCATCATGTTACAACCCATCAACGCACGGTGACCGTCGTCATGCTCCAGGAACGGAATCAGACCGGCGGAAACAGAAGCAATCTGCTGCGGGGATACGTCAACAAGGTTGACTTTGTCGGGAGCTACAACAGGATAGTCGGCATCCTGACGACATTTTACCGTCTTACGGATAAAGGTTCCATCGGCATTCAACGGGGCGTTACCCTGACCGATGATCTTGTCTTCCTCTTCCTCAGCGGTGAGATAAACAATGTGGTCGTTGTCCATGTCCACTTGAGCATTGTGGCTCTCACGGTATGGTGTGACAATGAATCCAAGGTCATTGATCTTGGCATAGACACAAAGTGACGAAATAAGACCGATGTTCGGTCCTTCAGGACTCTCGATAGGACAGAGACGACCATAATGGGTATAGTGAACGTCACGAACCTCGAAACCGGCACGCTCACGAGACAGACCACCAGGACCAAGGGCGGAAAGACGACGCTTGTGGGTCACCTCTGCCAACGGGTTGGTCTGGTCCATGAACTGGCTCAACGGATTGGTACCGAAGAACGAGTTGATGACGCTGGAAATAGTCTTTGCATTAATCAAATCGGTCGGCTGGAACACTTCATTATCGCGAACATTCATGCGCTCACGGATAGTACGGCTCATGCGGGCAAGACCGATAGAGAACTGGTTGCTCAACTGCTCACCTACAGTACGTACACGACGATTGGACAGGTGGTCGATATCATCGACGGTGGCATTGGAGTTGACCAACTGGATAAGGTACTTGATAATTTCGATGATGTCGTCCTTGGTCAATACGCGGACGTCCATATCGGTTTCAAGACCTAGTTTCTTGTTGATGCGATAGCGACCTACCTCACCCAAGTCATATCGCTTGTCGGAGAAGAAGAGGTTCTGGAAAACCTCGCGTGCACTGGCATCGTCGGCAGGGTCGGCATTGCGCAACTGACGATAGATGTACAGCACAGCTTCTTTCTCTGAGTGAGACGGGTCTTTTGCCAGTGTGTTGAAGATGATGGCAAACTTGTTAGCCATCTCCTCGTCTTTATGAACGAGGATGGAGGATGTTCCACTGTCAAGGATTTCTTCCATATTCTCGGCGGTGATGTCGGACTCACGCTCAACGACAACCTCGTTGCGCTCAATAGATACCACTTCACCAGTATCCTCATCAACGAAATCCTCGTTCCATGACTTCATAACATTACCTGCCAACTTGCGACCGATGGCTGCCTTGAGATTCTTCTTGTTGACCTTGATTTCCTCGCAGAGATCGAAAATCTGGAGAATATCTTTGTCGCCTTCGAAACCAATGGCACGAAGAAGCGTAGTCACTGGCAACTTCTTCTTACGGTCAATGTAGGCATACATCACATTGTTGATGTCGGTGGCAAACTCTATCCATGAACCCTTGAACGGGATGATACGGGCAGAATAAAGCACGGTACCATTGGCATGAACACCCTGGCCGAAGAAGACGCCGGGTGAACGGTGCAACTGAGAAACGACAACGCGTTCGGCACCATTGATAATAAAGGTACCGTTCGAGGTCATGTAAGGAATCGTTCCAAGGAAGACGTCCTGAATGCGCGTCTCAAAATCCTCATGGTCTGGGTCTGTACAGTACAACTTCATCCTTGCCTTCAAAGGCACACTATAAGTCAACCCACGCTCCAAACACTCTTCAATAGTGTAACGGGGAGGGTCAATGAAGTAGTCCAAGAACTCAAGAACGAAGTTGTTGCGCGTGTCTGTGATGGGGAAGTTCTCGGCGAACACCTTGTACAGACCGTCATTCTTGCGTTCTTCAGGCGGAGTATCCAACTGCAGGAAGTCTCTGAACGACTTCAATTGCACATCGAGAAAATCCGGATAGGCAAGCGGATTCTTCACGCTGGCAAAATTTACTCGGTTATCAACAATTTTTGTAGCCATTATTATTATTTTTCGTTAAGGACCTTAAAGACCTTAAGGACCTTAAAGTCATTGATGTTGTCAAAAGACACAAAATGGTCGGGACTCCCCTACTTGGGAAATCCCAACCAATATAGACAAAAAGAGCGTCGGAGGGTTCTGCACTAGGCTCTTCCCTCTGACGCTAAGAGCGTTCTTACTTCAGCTCAACCTTTGCACCAGCCTCTTCGATGGCCTTCTTCAGGTTCTCAGCTTCGTCCTTAGAAAGACCTTCCTTGATGGTTGCAGGAGCACCGTCAACGAGATCCTTAGCTTCCTTCAGACCGAGACCGCAAGCCTCTTTTACAGCCTTAACAACCTGGAGCTTAGCAGCACCAACCTCAGCGAGGACTACGTCGAATGAAGACTTCTCCTCAGCTGCCTCAGCAGCACCACCGGCTGCAGGTCCAGCAGCTACAGCAACAGCTGCTGCTGCAGGCTCAATACCATACTCGTCCTTCAGGACTGTTGCCAACTCATTTACTTCTTTTACTGTAAGGTTTACCAACTCTTCAGCAATAGCTTTAATATCTGCCATTTTATTTGAAATTTTAATTGTTTTTACTTTTTTCTTAATTACTTTCTTCCTTTTCAAAAAGGTCGCTTATTTGTTACGCTCAGCGATAGCGTCAAGCAGCCCGTGAACCTTGCCACCGGCATTGAGTCCGGAAACAACATTCTTGATCGGAGACTGGAGCAGTGCAACAACATCTGCAATGAGTTCGCTCTTGCTCTTGAGAGATGCCAACTCTTCAATCTTGTCTGCACCAACGAAGAAACTTTCCTCAGCATAAGCGGCCTTCAGAGCAGGAATACCTTCCTTCTTATACTCTTTCAACAGCTTAGCAGGAACGTTAGCCGTCTGACAGAACATTACAGCTGTGTTACCTTTCAACGAACCATACAGAGGTTCGAAATCTACATCTGAAGCCTCGAAAGTCTTGTGCAGAAGAGTATTCTTCACAACAACCAGCTTGATGTCATTCTTAAAGCACTTGCGACGGAGATTACTCGTAGCCTCTGCATTCAGACCGGTAAGATCTACCAGATAGAAATGCGGATACTCCTTGAGTTTCTGTCCAAGCTCTACGATGATCGTATCTTTTACTTCTTTTCTCATTTTGCAAATCTTTTAGAGTTACTCAACGGATTTCGGATCAATCTTGATACCCTTACTCATCGTACTAGAAATAAAGATACTCTTGATGTATGTACCTTTAGCAGCAGCGGGCTTCAACTTGATAACAGTAGCAATGAACTCCTTTGCATTTCCATAGAGTGCATCGGAAGTCATGCTGACCTTGCCGATTGACGTGTGGATAATACCAGCCTTGTCAACCTTGAAGTCTATCTTACCTTGCTTAACCTCTTTTACTGCCTTAGCAACGTCCATCGTCACAGTACCGCTCTTCGGGTTCGGCATCAGTCCGCGAGGACCAAGGACACGACCCAGAGGACCGATTTTACCCATGCAGGACGGCATCGTGATAATGACATCAATATCTGTCCATCCACCTTTGATCTTCTCAACGTATTCGTCGAGACCTACATAGTCAGCGCCAGCTGCCTTAGCAGCCTCTTCCTGATCAGGGGTACAGAGAGCGAGCACTCGCGTAACCTTGCCAGTTCCGTTCGGCAGTGAAACAACACCGCGAACCATCTGGTTGGCCTTACGAGGGTCAACGCCCAAGCGTACGTCAATGTCAACAGAAGCATCGAACTTGGTGGTAGTAATCTCTTTCACCAACTCCATAGCTTCTTTCAACATGTATGCCTTCCCTGTCTCAACCTTCTCAGCTACTGATTTTTGATTTTTTGTCAGTTTACTCATTTTCTTGAAGATTTAATTATTCACCAGGGAAGTCCCCTTTAACTGTAATACCCATACTACGTGCCGTACCAGCGACAAGCTTCATTGCAGACTCTACCGTAAAGCAGTTTAAGTCGGCCATCTTGTCTTCGGCTATGGCTTTAACCTGATCCCAAGTCACACTGGCAACTTTCTTACGGTTAGGCTCGCCAGAGCCACCCTTCACCTTGGCTGCCTCCATAAGCTGAACTGCAGCAGGAGGAGTCTTGATGACGAAGCTGAATGACTTGTCGGTATAGTAAGTGATAACGACTGGCAATACCTTGCCTGCCTTATCCTGGGTACGGGCGTTGAATTCCTTACAGAATCCCATAATGTTAATACCCTTGGAACCCAATGCAGGGCCTACGGGTGGGGAAGGATTTGCAGCGCCACCTTTAATCTGTAGTTTGATTAATCCAGCAACTTCTTTAGCCATTTCTTTTTGTTAATATTAAATTGATGATTTATAAAAAGAAGCATCAGGTATCCGTAACAACACCTTAATCTTCCTTTGAAACTTGCATAAAACTCAGTTCGAGCGGGTTCTGTCGTCCGAAAATCATGACCATCACCTTCAGCTTGTGTTTTTCGGTATTCACCTCTTCGATGACACCGTGGAAGCCGCTGAACGGACCGTCTGTAACCTTGACTGTCTCTCCCACCTCGAAAGGAATGTCGGTAACTTCCTCCAATTCGGATTCTTCAACATTACCCAACAAGCGGTTGACATCAGCAGGGCGAACAGGAGTCGGCGTCATTGTACCACCCAGGAAGCCTAATACGTTGGGCATGTAACGGAGCATCGCTGCTACGTCGCCCTTCAAGTTGGCTTCAACAAGCACGTAGCCTGGAAGACTAAGCTTCTCTTTAACTACTCGCTTGCCGTTACGCAAAGATACATGCTTTTCCATAGGTAACAAAACCTGGAAAACATGCTGAGCAAGCTTCTCGTTGTGCTTCATTTCAGCCTCGATGTATTCTTTCACCTTGGCTTCTTTTCCACTAACAGCGCGAAGAACATACCATTTCTTTTCTGTATCAGCCATCTTTACTTACGAAATTAATTAACCTGGATAGACAGTTGTCATGATGAACCGGAACAAAGAGTCCATAGCGAACACCACAAGAGCAATGACAAGGGAAGCAGATAAAACAACCATTGCACTATGTGTCAGTTCGCGGCGCGTCGGCCAAGTAGTCTTATGCGCAAGTTCGCTGTAACAAGCCTTGCAATAATTTACAAACTTTTTCAACATATCTATTTCTTCTTTCTTAGCACGGGAAGGAGGACTCGAACCCACGACCCTCGGTTTTGGAGACCGATGCTCTACCAACTGAGCTATTCCCGTAAATAAGTCCCCGCCCGAAGAACAGGGACTTGATATTTTCTAAATCTAGGTTATCCTAGCGATTCCTAGGATTTCCAAGGAATTAGTCTTCGTACACCTCTGTAATCTGACCAGAACCTACTGTACGACCACCCTCACGGATAGCGAAACGGAGACCCTTGTTCAGTGCAACAGCGTAGATCAGTTCAACTGTAATCTCTACGTTATCACCAGGCATTACCATCTCAACACCTGCGGGGAGAGTAATCTCACCTGTGCAGTCCATGGTGCGGAGGTAGAACTGGGGACGATACTTGTTACCGAATGGAGTGTGACGACCACCCTCTTCCTTCTTCAGAACGTAGATAGAAGCCTTGAACTTCTTGAAAGGCTTGATCTGTCCTGGGTGGCAGAGTACCATACCACGCTTGATCTCGTTCTTGTCGATACCACGGAGAAGCAGACCAACGTTATCACCAGCCTGACCCTCGTCAAGAATCTTACGGAACATCTCAACGCCAGTAACAACTGACTTCTTGTCCTCACCAAGACCGAGGAGCTCAACCTCATCACCTACGTGGATAACACCAGTCTCGATACGACCTGTAGCAACAGTACCACGACCTGTGATTGAGAATACGTCCTCAACAGGCATAAGGAATGGTTTGTCTGTAGCGCGAGGAGGCTCCTGAATCCACTCATCACAAATGTTCATCAGCTCCATAACCTTCTCTTCCCACTTAGCAACACCGTTAAGTGCACCAAGAGCAGAACCACGGATGATAGGAGTATCCTCTTCGAACTCATACTGCTCCAGAATCTCGCGGACCTCCATCTCGACGAGCTCCAGCATCTCCTCATCGTCGACCATGTCGCATTTGTTCAGGAAGACAACCAGACGGGGAACGTTTACCTGACGAGCGAGCAGGACGTGCTCACGAGTCTGAGGCATAGGACCGTCAGTTGCAGCAACAACGAGGATAGCACCGTCCATCTGAGCAGCACCAGTAACCATGTTCTTTACATAGTCGGCGTGTCCCGGACAGTCAACGTGAGCATAGTGACGCTTTGCAGTCTCATACTCAACGTGAGCGGTGTTGATAGTGATACCGCGCTCCTTCTCTTCAGGAGCGTTGTCAATCTGGTCGAAAGACTTAACCTCAGAAAGACCCTGCTTTGCCAATACAGTGGTGATTGCAGCGGTCAGAGTAGTCTTACCGTGGTCAACGTGACCGATAGTACCAATGTTTACGTGCGGTTTGGTACGCACAAATTGCTCTTTAGCCATAGCTTTTCTTGTTTATAATTATAAAAAATAATGTCGGTTTAAAAGTTCTGCTTCCTTATAAAACCAAAACAGTAGAGCTGTAACTGAGAGTTGAACTCAGGACCTCTTCCTTACCAAGGAAGTGCTCTACCACTGAGCTATTACAGCAATAAGAGCGGAAAACGGGGCTCAAACCCGCGACCCCCAGCTTGGAAGGCTAGTGCTCTATCAACTGAGCTATTTCCGCAAGACGAAATTTCGGCATCACCTTGACAAAGTAACTTATGCACTCGGCTAGCACTCAATTCCGCAAAATCTTCTACTGAAGTGGGTGGTGATGGATTCGAACCACCGAAGTCGAAAGACAACAGATTTACAGTCTGCCCCATTTGGCCACTCTGGAAACCACCCATTTTGTTTCAACACCGTCCTTTTGCAGAGCCTTGAAAGGATTACTTGCGCAATCCTCGCGCCCCTTGCAGAGCCTCTTGTCGGATTCGAACCAACGACCCCGAGATTACAAATCACGTGCTCTGGCCAACTGAGCTAAAGAGGCATTCCCTTGCAGCCGTTTCAGACCTGCGCGTTAGGACGTGTCGTAAAACGGCTGCAAAGATACAACTAATTTTCAATCCTCCAAAATTTTTTCGGTGTTTTTTTATTTGCCACGTAGTTTTTCCTTGTATTTCGTTAGCTGAACCTTCATTGCATCCAAGCAAAGGTCAACACCTTCCTCAAAAGTGTCGCATGTCTTTTCAACAAACAGCGTCGTTCCTGGCACTGTAACCGTGATGCTAGTCTCCTTGTTCATGGCTGTAGCAGGCTTGACAACTTTCAGTTGAACCTCCACTTTCTGGATGTCCTCATACGATTTCTGTAGTTTTTCTGCTTTCTTGTTGATGAACTCCTGCAACTTCTCGGTTGCATCGAAACGAATAGACTGAATTCTGATTTCCATAGATACCTCCTATTTTTAAAGGTTATTTTTTAAGGATTACTTATGATGTTATGTTTCCGCCCGCGGATGGGCAGTTTTATATACTTTCTTCAATTGTTCGAAGGTTGTATGCGTATAGATCTCTGTAGTTGCGAGACTTTCGTGTCCCAACAGTTTCTTTACACCTTCCAGACCAGCTTCATGGTTAAGCATAGCGGTAGCGAAAGTGTGCCTAAGCACGTGAGGAGACTTTTTCTTCAGCGTAGTCACGAGTGCAAGCTTGCGTTGCACTATCACCCTCACCGTTGCGGGCAGCATCCGTGTCCCCTTCTTAGACACAAGGAGAGCGGGATCCTTAACATCCTGGAGCTCACTACGCTTGACGAGGTACGACTTCAGCGTGTCTTCCATCTCTTTACCGAAAGGTATTATACGCTGTTTATTACGCTTGCCAGTCACTTTCATTTCGTTGTTGACAAAATCAACGTCTTTTTCGTCCAAAGAGACAAGCTCCGAGAGGCGGATGCCCGTTTCGTAGAAAATTATTAATATGGTACGCGCGAGAACATCATCATAGCTATCAGTCCACATCAGTGGATTCAACAACTGTTCCATTTCCTGTTCTTTGAGGAACATTGGCAGAGGTTTCTTGCGCTTCGGTCCCACCACCGCATGAGCAGGATCAGACTCCACGAGTCTTCGTTTCAAGGCAAAACGATAAAAGGAACGCAAAGCACTCAACCTCCTATTGATTGACGTGGCAGTGTTTCCCTTATCCATCATTCTCTCCATCCAATTCCGGATGATGTCGGCATCCACCGTTTGCCAACTGAGATCCTGATCTCCCAAACTTTTGAAATACGCCTCGAACTCTTGCAAGTCCTTTCCGTAGTTCTTCACCGTCAGCGGAGAATATTTCCGCTCTAGTGCAAGGTAGTTCAAAAACCGGTCGACCATGTATAAACGCTGCTCTTGTGACTTTACGGCAACGAAATTACGGTTTTTCCGTCAAACTACCAAATTTCCAGCGCACTTTTTACTCTTCTTCTTGGCGAAGTTTCTGTACGTAGATGGCATGTTCCATCTTCAGACGCTTCAGAACAGATGGTTTGTCGTACTGCTGACGAGCACGAAGCTCTTTAACAACACCAGTCTTCTCAAACTTTCTCTTGAATTTCTTCAGCGCTCTTTCGATGTTTTCACCATCTTTTACGGGTACAATAATCATGCTTTTGTTTTCAGTTTTTAATTGTTAAACATTCTCGCCCAGCGCATCCTGTACAAACCTTCCTACTTCTTTTTGGACGTTGCTCGGATGATAAGCGGCTGCAAAAGTACTGCTATTTTGTGAAATGAGCAAGTTTTTTATTCTTTTTTTATTCTTAGCAGCTATTAGCAGCAAGATTATAATCAGAAGTTTAAGGTATCAACCCTTGTTCCTTGCACCATTTTTTATAACGTTTCTTGTTTTGGTAATAAACCAGTAGGATAACCATACCGGGAACAAAAGGCACAAGTCCGAAGAGTATCAGCAAAATTGCAATACCATAAGCCACAGCGGAACGAGCTGACTCTCTATAAGGTTGATTCCATGACATATCCGTATCATCCTCTACCCACGTGGTATCGCCTGTAATAGAGTCTATCACGAAGGTTTCGAAGGGCGTGTCTACGACCGTATCCTCAACAGCCGTTGTTTCATCCTGCACGACGAGCGTGCTATCTGCAGTTACCAGACTATCCACAGGTTCCGTTACCAACTCACTATCCTCAGTATCTTCTGCCTCATTGCCCGACTCCACAAAAAGGCCAAAGATGCCAAGGCCGATCATGATGCCTCCGATAAGCACCAACATCCAACCCAATGCTTCGAGACACCCGCTGGGACGCTTCGGTTGATAAACATACTTCGGTTTAGCTGGTTCCTGTTGTGGAGCAGTTGCAACAGAAGACGCATTTTCCAACAGATCATCCTTTACCTCACCGCCTCTTCTCAACACAGGGATAGGCGATGACGTACAGACGATTTCGCGCATAGCAGAGTGGTAAAGCGTATAACTGGTCTCGTCAGGATCCATCAGAATGTTATATTCAAAATAGTTTTGCAATCCCTTCCGCACATGACCGTAGTCATCTATGACAACGCCCGACTCAGCCAAAGACGCCAGCACCTCTGCTGCCAGAGTTTCTTTCCTTATATATAACGTTGTCTTCTGAGCATCTATCAGCAGATAGGCATCCAACGTTTTTTGTTCATAGACGCAGGCAGGGTCTATATTCAGCACCCATGCTATGTTTCCTGCCGAAGAAACCAGCATACCATCAGCATGTTTGATACGCAAGGCATGACGGACCTGCGCCAATCGTTCAGTCACGGAAACCTCTGTCTCCGTTGGAGGAAGCATAGTTACTGCACTATCAGCAACCACCGGACGGTCTTTCCATATCCGTTGCCATAAATCTACATTGGTTCTCAACGTGATGCCCCCGGCATTACGCAGTCCAATCACAAGATCTTCCACCGTTGTTGCAGTGTTTTGCATGCCATCGATCCCAACTTCAGCACGCTGAATATTTGCCAGTTCCCGACCTATCCACTCCGATACCGTTGGAGTTCCTGCGACTTCGTCAGTCAACAATTCCACATTGACATCTGCCAACAGGATAGAAAGGTGTTCGCGTGTGGCGGTATCAGTCCAAAATGCTACCTTATCGTGTGTTACTACAACCGTTGCCGAGGGGATATTCATACCTGTCAACCATTCTGTTGCCGACCAACGTGTTGGTACGTAGGCCTCACCGTGGGCATATCTGCCAGAGATGACCAATGCCGAGAGATGCTCTTCCTGCATCAGCTGACGCAAAATTGCTATTCTTTCCTGTTTCATAGTCTTGCCAATATGGCTACAAAAGTAGTAAAGTCCATGCACACAAACAAAAAATACGGGTGTTTTTTCGCCAACTCACATCCGATATGTCAGATAGGATTGGATCATACGCAATAGACGATTTGCTATTTAGAGTTAGCAAAGTAGTTGCATTTTAGATTTAATAACATATTAACACCAAAATAAACGTCACTCGTTGGTTTTTTTTTCGTACTTTTGCGGCTCATTAAGCAACAACAATAATTGATAACATAATAGGTATGAACTTCTTGACAAACGAAAAACTTACCATTGTCGGTGCTGCCGGCATGATTGGTTCAAACATGGCACAAACAGCTGCCATGCTGAAATTAACTCCCAACATCTGTCTTTACGACGTCTATGAGCCTGGACTGGAAGGTGTTGCAGAAGAAATGCGCCATTGCGGTTTCTCAGGCATCCACTTTACTTATACGACAGATGCCAAAGTTGCCTTCCGCGGTTCCAAGTACATCATCTCGTCCGGAGGAGCTCCCCGCAAGCAGGGCATGACGCGCGAAGACCTCCTTCGCGGCAATGCTGGTGTGGCAGAAGAACTGGGTAAGAACATCCGCCAATACTGTCCTGATGTAAAACATGTGGTTGTCATCTTCAACCCTGCCGACATTACAGGTCTCATTACCTTGATTTACTCAGGTCTGCGCCCATCACAGGTAACGACATTGGCAGCATTAGACTCCATCCGTCTGCAGAGCGAGTTGACCAAACACTTCAAGATTGACCAAGACGAGGTACAGGGTTGCCGCACCTATGGCGGTCACGGTGAGGCTATGGCAGTTTTCGCTTCCGGAGCCACGATTCAGGGACAACCTTTGAACGAATTAATTGGAACCGACCGCTTGTCGTCTGAACATTGGGAAGACATCAAGAAGGCAACCGTACAGGGTGGCAGCAACATCATCAAGCTACGTGGCCGTTCTTCGTTCCAAAGCCCGGCATACGTTTCCGTAAAGATGATAGAGGGTGCCATGGGTGGTGAGCCGTTCACTTGGCCGGCTGGTCGCTATGTTTCTTTCGTCGGCATGGACCATATCGTCATGGCTATGGATACCCGTATCACCGCTGAAGGAGCATACTATGACGAGCCCATGGGAACAGACGAGGAGATGGCAGCACTGAAGAAGAGCTATGAGCATCTCTGCACGATGCGTCAAGAAGTTATTGACCTCGGTATTCTTCCTCCCATTGAGAAATGGGGCGAGATCAATCCGAATCTTCGATAAGCAAGACATTCAGAGTAATGCTTACAAAATAAATGTCCTTAGGGTACTCCAACCTAAGGACATTTTTTGTTGATGATTATCCCATAGCTTACCATTTGACAACTCTTTTCTTTCCATTAACTATATAGATACCTTGCTTCGGAGCAATGACACGCTGACCAGCAAGGTTGTAGATCGCATCGTCATGCTTGGTCGAATCGCTGTTGATTTCCATAACAGCCGTTTCTTCAGTAAGGTTAAGGTTAAAGGATGTATTGTCAAGGAAAGACTCTTTAGCGTCAACATCTATAAAGACAATATCTTGCAATTGACCTGTAAAAGAACCCGTAGAAGCATGGTCATCAGCACAAACGGGCAAGATAAACAACAATCCATTATTGCCACTGATTGGCGAAAGAGATGGCGACACACTCATGACACGATATGCCGCTCCCTGTTCGTCATTATAAATCTCTGTGATATAGAACGGCTGGTTACTATCCGTGAAACGTGGTGACAATTGGCAGGAAGCTTCACCTCCATCAGTGACGAGGGTGATTCCCGGCGGCAATATGAGCTTAAATTGTAACGCTGTATAGTTGTTGACCTCGTTATTCAGGTTGACTCGCAGCGAAGCATTACCACCAGGAGCTACGACCAGGTCCTCTGCAGCAAGGTTGTCTGTTGAAATGGTCCTGTTCCAATACCATTCTGGTTGTACTGTCAGACTCTCGTCTTGCAACATGCCGATAAGTTGCTGAACATCCGTCATGTTCACCTCATTACTTTTGTTGATGTCCGCCTCAGCAAAATGGAAAGTCGAAGTAGGATTGTTGCCAATATATCGGTAAACCTCTACTGCGTCTGCAACGGTAAGTCGTCCACTCCTATTCACATCACCCATGAAAAGTTGTAAGACTATGGAAGCAATCTGATTGGGTTGATAAGCTTCTCCTGCATGAACGTCATAGACAAACTTCAAGCAGATATCTTGCATGAGCATGTCAAGCATACTTTCCGAGGTTTCCGCTTTCCCCCGAATACCCATATACAATAAGGGGGAAGCTTCCTCCCCTTCTCCTACCTGTTGCGAGAGGGGAGCGTTTGTGGTTGAAGCCAAGGCAATACGATAACACTGTTCTGTTATTTTCGTACACGAAACCACGCATTCCATTTCAGCAGCCACCGATACGACATAGTTGCCAGACTCATCTTCTGCTATTTCCAAGCCATTCGGTAAGACGACGTCAAACTGTAGCGATGATATCTGCTGTGGGCCTGCCATGAAGATAGGCAGATTGTACCACAGCCCGCGTTTCAACGATTGATGATCAACATAAATGCCAAAAGGATTAATGTTGGCAAAAGAACTCCATCCTGTCGTTTCGCGATACTGGTTTTCCATTCCCTTAGGCACATAAAGCGACACGCTGGCATAATTCCTGTCATCGAAAGCCGTTGTAGGCGTTGGAGTACCTCCGTAAATAATTGTGGAAAGAGACGGGCAATCGAGGAAAGCCCCATCACCGATGGTTGTCACCGAAGCTGGAATACTGACAGACTTCAACATTTCGCAGCCCAGGAATGTCCAATTGCCGATAGTCGTCACCGTCTTGGGCACGGTGAGATTAGTAAGATTGCGACTCCAAACGAAAGTACCGTTCGTCAATGACTTCACCCCATTGGGAATAGCATAGGCACCTTCTTTCGCATTAGGATAGAAAATGACGGCTGTCCGTTCTTTGTTCATCAGAACACCATCTTCAGATGTCAAGTCAGGATGGTCGTTGTTAACCAGTATTTCTTTCAATCCATCACAGAACACGAAAGGATTCTCCCCCATTTCCGCCAGCGACGATGGCAGGATGACCGATGTCAGTTCGTGACATCCAAAGAAGGCAGTATTTGTCAATTTATTGACTGAGGTTGGAATAAGGAAAGTTCCCTTTTTGGCTCCAGGACAGGCAATAATGGTTTGTTCGTCCTTTGTCATCAGTACGCCATCAACACTGCAATAGTTCATATTCCCCGCATCTGCACTTATATATTGTAGCCCGGGACAAAAACAGAAGGCACCTTCACCGATAGTCTTGACACCAACACCAAGAGTAACAAAAGCTAATTGCTCGCATTCCGTAAAAGCCCATTCGCCAATACTTTCAACAGAGGAAGGTATAGCCACCGACTGTAATTTCGAACACCCATAAAATGCCGCATCACCGATACGCAACAGCTGTTCAGGCATCAACACCACCTGCAGGTTTCCACATCCGACAAAAGCCATATCATCAACAGCTGTCACGCTTGCCGGTATGGTATAAGAACTTCCCTTCCCATTGGGAAAGGCTATTAAAAGCGTTTGTCCTTTGTCCATCAGTACACCGTCTGGTGAACTATAAGCACTGTTGTCGTCGGCAACGGTGAAACTGGTAATGCTCTTGCAACGGAGGAAAGCCTCTGTTCCTATCGAGGTCACACTTGCCGGAATCTTAACGGCACTGAGCGCATCACATTCATAGAAAGCAGAAGCACCGATAGTCTCCAGTCCATCAGGAAAACTTACGGAATAGATGTCGTCGCAATTGAAAAAAGCATATTCACCGATTGTTTTCAATCCTTTCGGCAACCTTACGCCCACCAAATGCGAACAATTACGGAACGTTTCGTTGTCAATGGCTGTAACCCTGTAGGTCATCCCCTTCCAGTCCGCCGTTTCAGGCATTTTGACATAGCCCTCATACGGCTGTGTACCTTGCGTGACAGCTACTTCGTCGGCAGCTGTCACCTTATAATATATGCCACCTGCCTCAAAGTCAAAGGC